>RCNB010000015.1_pt1 | contig 142949 bp, 132 predicted proteins | sample 2041321 | NCBI WGS metagenome assembly RCNB01 (sample SAMN09708232, study PRJNA481090) | Marine sediment metagenome, whole genome shotgun sequencing project. | reverse complement strand
AAAACACCCTCTTTTGGAGGGTGTTTTCTAAATAAAAGCTTGGCAGTGACCTACTTTCGCATGCAAAAAGCATACTATCATTGGCGCATGTTCGTTTCACGGCCCTGTTCGAGATGGGAAGGGGTGGTTCCAAACCGCTATTGCCGCCAAGCATAACTGGTAATGTAACGCTGTTTTTAATAAAACAGCCTTTAACAAATTGGAAGAAGTAAAGATTTAATGGGGTATTGCAATTGATTGTTTCGACAACAAACATTTTGTTACTCTAAAACCAACCTAACGTCTCTCAGCATTTAATTTTCATTAAACGACTCAAGTCTTAAGGTTATAGGATCAAGCCTCACGAGCAATTAGTATCAGTTAGCTTAATGCATTACTGCACTTCCACACCTGACCTATCAACGTCCTGGTCTTGAACGACTCTTTAGGGGGGTTAAACCCCCAGGGAAATCTCATCTTAAGGCGAGTTTCACGCTTAGATGCTTTCAGCGTTTATCTCTTCCGCATTTAGCTACCCGGCGATACCACTGGCGTGATAACCGGTCCACCAGAGATGCGTCCACTCCGGTCCTCTCGTACTAGGAGCAGGTCCCTTCAAATTTCCAGCGCCCACGGCAGATAGGGACCAAACTGTCTCACGACGTTTTAAACCCAGCTCACGTACCACTTTAAATGGCGAACAGCCATACCCTTGGGACCGGCTACAGCCCCAGGATGTGATGAGCCGACATCGAGGTGCCAAACTCCCCCGTCGATATGAACTCTTGGGAGGAATCAGCCTGTTATCCCCAGAGTACCTTTTATCCGTTGAGCGATGGCCCTTCCATACAGAACCACCGGATCACTATGACCTGCTTTCGCACCTGCTCGACCTGTCCGTCTCGCAGTCAAGCAACCTTATGCCATTGCACTATCAGTACGATTTCCGACCGTACCTAGGTTACCTTCGCACTCCTCCGTTACTCTTTGGGAGGAGACCGCCCCAGTCAAACTGCCCACCATACACGGTCCCCGATCCAGATAATGGACCAAGGTTAGAACCTCAACAACATCAGGGTGGTATTTCAAGGGTGACTCCACGCAATCTAGCGATCACGTTTCAACGTCTCCCACCTATCCTACACAGATCTTGTCAAAGTCCAATGTAAAGCTACAGTAAAGGTTCATGGGGTCTTTCCGTCTAGCCGCGGGTAGATTGCATCTTCACAACCACTTCAACTTCGCTGAGTCCCGATCGTTACGCCATTCGTGCGGGTCGGAACTTACCCGACAAGGAATTTCGCTACCTTAGGACCGTTATAGTTACGGCCGCCGTTTACTGGGACTTCAATCAAGAGCTTGCACCCCATCATTTAATCTTCCAGCACCGGGCAGGCGTCACACCCTATACGTCCACTTTCGTGTTAGCAGAGTGCTATGTTTTTATTAAACAGTCGCAGCCACCTTTTCACTGCAACCCCATCACGCTCCGAGAGTAAATCTCTTCACGCTACCGGGGCACACCTTCTCCCGAAGTTACGGTGTTAATTTGCCGAGTTCCTTCTCCCGGGTTCTCTCAAGCGCCTTAGAATTCTCATCCTGCCCACCTGTGTTGGTTTGCGGTACGGTCTGATACAACTGAAGCTTAGTGGCTTTTCTTGGAAGCATGGTATCAATCACTTCGTCTACAAGTAGACTCGTTATCACGCCTCGTCATTAACAACCTCCCGGATTTACCTAAGAAGTCTGACTACACGCTTGAACCGGGATATCCAACACCCGGCTGACCTAACCTTCTCCGTCCCCACATCGCATTGTATCGAGGTACGGTAATATTAAACCGTTTCCCATCAGCTACGCATCTCTGCCTCACCTTAGGGGCCGACTCACCCTGCGCCGATGAACGTTGCGCAGGAAACCTTGGGCTTTCGGCGAGGGGGCTTTTCACCCCCTTTATCGCTACTCATGTCAGCATTCGCACTTCTGATACCTCCAGCATGCCTGACAGCACACCTTCACAGGCCTACAGAACGCTCTCCTACCATGCCATATAAATATGGCATCCGAAGCTTCGGTTACGTGCTTAGCCCCGTTACATTTTCCGCGCAGGACGACTCGACCAGTGAGCTATTACGCTTTCTTTAAAGGATGGCTGCTTCTAAGCCAACCTCCTGGCTGTCTATGCCTTCCCACTTCGTTTACCACTTAGCACGTCATTTGGGACCTTAGCTGTCGGTCTGGGTTGTTTCCCTCTCGACTACGGACGTTAGCACCCGCAGTCTGTCTCCCGTAATTGCATTTCTCGGTATTCGGAGTTTGCAATGGTTTGGTAAGTACGTATGTACCCCCTAGCCATAACAGTGCTCTACCCCCGAGAATGATATACGAGGCACTACCTAAATAGTTTTCGGAGAGAACCAGCTATCTCCAAGTTTGATTAGCCTTTCACCCCTATCCACAGCTCATCCCCTAATTTTTCAACATTAGTGGGTTCGGTCCTCCAGTACCTGTTACGGCACCTTCAACCTGGCCATGGATAGATCACTTGGTTTCGGGTCTACACCCAGCAACTGTACGCCCTATTCGGACTCGCTTTCGCTACGCCTCCCCTATCGGTTAAGCTTGCTACTGAATGTAAGTCGCTGACCCATTATACAAAAGGTACGCAGTCACCCCTACTTCAAGCACCCTCGCGGATGTCTCTCTATATCGCTATAGACTTCAATCAATAAATATCTCTCAAGACGCATTGCTGACGCAACACTCCACAAAAGCATCTAAAGATACTTGAAGTAAGGGCTCCCACTGTTTGTATGCATACGGTTTCAGGATCTATTTCACTCCCCTCCCGGGGTTCTTTTCGCCTTTCCCTCACGGTACTAGTTCACTATCGGTCGATTACGAGTATTTAGCCTTGGAGGATGGTCCCCCCATGTTCAGACAAGGTTTCTCGTGCCCCGCCCTACTTGTCGTTAGCTTAGTTCCACACGCGGGATTTCGTATAAGGGGCTATCACCCTCTATGGCCGGACTTTCCATTCCGTTCTACTATCGCACATGCTAAAACTAACAGGCTGTTCCATGTTCGCTCGCCACTACTTACGGAATCTCGGTTGATTTATTTTCCTCTGGCTACTTAGATGTTTCAGTTCACCAGGTTTGCTTTACCCTCCCTATGTATTCAGGAGGGAATGACCTTGCGGCCGGGTTTCCCCATTCGGACATCTCCGGATCAAAGCTTATTTGCCAGCTCCCCGAAGCTTTTCGCAGGCTATCACGTCCTTCATCGCCTGTAATCGCCAAGGCATCCACCATATGCACTTATTCACTTGACCCTATAACGTTAAAACCTGAACGCCTTCTGCACGCTGTTACACGCTCGTTCAAATTAATGTGCATGAGACACTGTTATAGGTTTTCTAAAGCAACTTCGTCATCATATACACTTCAACTACTCAAGCTTAAATAATGACTGGTTTGTTTTTATTTCACTTACATACTTGTTTTAAGAACTTTCATTCTTGAAACTCATACAAAGTGAAATGGTTCGATTTTGCAATCAATTACTACCCATTTGAACACATCATGTCATCACAACATGTGTATTCTCTTTACTTCTTCCATTTTGTTAAAGATCAGCCTAGCTAAAAAGCTAGAAGCAAATGCTGTGAAGGTAATTAATACGCTCACAAGACTTGCTTCTAAATTTTATACACATCAAAGATTGGTGGAGGATGACGGGATCGAACCGACGACCCCCTGCTTGCAAAGCAGGTGCTCTCCCATCTGAGCTAATCCCCCTTATAAGAGGTGAATCTGGTGGGTCTGGATGGACTCGAACCATCGACCCCCGCGTTATCAACACGGTGCTCTAACCAGCTGAGCTACAGACCCTAATAAAAGGTTCAATTAGCGTCGCCGCTAACGTTTTGGTCAATCTTTGATGTTGCTATGTATTGAACGACTGATAAGTGTGAATGCTTGCAACCAAAGCCAATAAGCTCTAGAAAGGAGGTGATCCAGCCGCACCTTCCGATACGGCTACCTTGTTACGACTTCACCCCAGTCATGAATACTACCGTGGTAATCGCCCTCCTTACGGTTAGGCTAACTACTTCTGGTAAAACCCACTCCCATGGTGTGACGGGCGGTGTGTACAAGGCCCGGGAACGTATTCACCGCGACATTCTGATCCGCGATTACTAGCGATTCCGACTTCATGTAGGCGAGTTGCAGCCTACAATCCGGACTACGATCGGCTTTCTGAGATTGGCTCCCCCTCGCGGGTTGGCTACCCTCTGTACCGACCATTGTATTACGTGTGAAGCCCTGGCCATAAGGGCCATGAGGACTTGACGTCATCCCCACCTTCCTCCGATTTGTCATCGGCAGTCCCAATAAAGTGCCCAACTAAATGATGGCAATTATTGGCAAGGGTTGCGCTCGTTGCGGGACTTAACCCAACATCTCACGACACGAGCTGACGACAGCCATGCAGCACCTGTGTTACGGTTCTCTTACGAGCACCAATCTATCTCTAGAAAGTTCCGTACATGTCAAGGCCAGGTAAGGTTTTTCGCGTTGCATCGAATTAATCCACATAATCCACCGCTTGTGCGGGCCCCCGTCAATTCATTTGAGTTTTAATCTTGCGACCGTACTCCCCAGGCGGTCAACTTCACGCGTTAGCTACGTTACTCATGGATTTTACTCCACCAACAACTAGTTGACATCGTTTAGGGCGTGGACTACCAGGGTATCTAATCCTGTTTGCTCCCCACGCTTTCGTGCATGAGCGTCAATATGATCCCAGGGGGCTGCCTTCGCCATTGGTATTCCTCCACATATCTACGCATTTCACTGCTACACGTGGAATTCTACCCCCCTCTGACCTATTCTAGTCTTGTAGTTTCAAACGCAGTTCCCAAGTTGAGCTCGGGGATTTCACATCTGACTTACAAAACAGCCTGCGCACGCTTTACGCCCAGTAATTCCGATTAACGCTTGCACCCTACGTATTACCGCGGCTGCTGGCACGTAGTTAGCCGGTGCTTCTTGTCAAGGTACCGTCATTAACATAATCTATTAAATTATGTCGTTTCTTCCCTTGCGAAAGAGCTTTACAACCCGAAGGCCTTCTTCACTCACGCGGAATGGCTGGATCAGGGTTGCCCCCATTGTCCAAAATTCCCCACTGCTGCCTCCCGTAGGAGTCTGGGCCGTGTCTCAGTCCCAGTGTGGCTGGTCGTCCTCTCAGACCAGCTACTGATCGTCGCCTTGGTAGGCCTTTACCCTACCAACTAGCTAATCAGATATCGACCGCTCCATTAACGCCAGGTCCGAAGATCCCCAGCTTTCCCCCTCAGGGCGTATGCGGTATTAGCTAACCTTTCGGCTAGTTGTCCCCCATTATTGGATACGTTTCGATATATTACTCACCCGTCCGCCACTCTTCCACCTAGCAAGCTAGGCTTCATCGTTCGACTTGCATGTGTAAAGCATTCCGCCAGCGTTCAATCTGAGCCATGATCAAACTCTTCAGTTTAATTCACAACTATTACTTTTTCCTCACCCTTTAACAGGCAAGGTGGTATTTCGCTTTGCTTTTACCTTAATCAAGATAAATCTTAATCAAGGCATATCTCAAATTCATTTTCAAGGTGTGTCTTGTACTACATTAACTAATAAATTAATCAATGAGTTATTACATACTTGTCATAAATTTAAGTGTAAGCATTTGTTATCTTGAGTCTATGATGCTAATTCAATATCTAAAGCAAGCTTTAAATGCCAATTAACATCACTTCGACTTCAATCACAAACACCCACACTTATCAGTCATTCTAATTTTTAAAGAACTTTTACGGCCACTTAAAATCACTATGTTTTAAGTTGGTTGCGGGAACAGGATTTGAACCTGTGACCTTCGGGTTATGAGCCCGACGAGCTGCCAGACTGCTCCATCCCGCGTCCGTGTCGACATATGTATCGCCGAGAGATGAGACTATAGCAAGTTTTAAGCCATTATGTCAATGACGAAGAGACTTTTATTTACATTTAAGTGTAATTATTATTAAAAATAGAACGCCTTCACCTGAAACAAAGTCATCGTGCAACATATTTAAGACGCCCATACTAAAAGCTATTAATTAATAGCACCAAATACTTTTTCAAGTAGACTGCTGGCTCGGCCAAGCGGATCCTCACGAATGGCTGCCTCCTCTTTGGCAATCATTAAATACAAACCATCTAGTGCTTTATTTGTCACATATCGTTGAATATTGGAATCTTCTTCTTTTACTACACCAAACTTGCTTCCCATTCCAGCGTATTTATTATAAGTATCGGCTAACTGCACTTCTTCAGTAGTCTTTTGTACAACAGGTAAAAACTTCTCTCCCATATCAGCAGAAGTTGTACGCTTAAAGTATTGAGTCGCTGCATCGTCTGGCCCAGTTAAAATTGCTTTAGCATCCGTCAAGCTTATTTGTTTTATTGAGCTTATTAGCAGGGCTTTAGCTTCAGGTACTGCGGCTTCTGCCGCACGATTCATCTTAAGAACAAGCTCATCTGACTGCTCCCCCATTCCAAACATCTGCATGCCTTTTTCTATCTCTTTAAGAGATTCTGGCAATGGAATTTTGACTTCTTTATTACTAAAAAAACCATTTGCAGCTCCTAAACTAGCAACGGCTGATTCAACCCCTTGATTTAACGCTTCTTTTAATGCATCACTTGTTTCATCGTTACTCAAGGCACTTACATCAGAACCACTACTTGAAGTGCTATCACTACCTGAAGACGCTTCTTCGAAGACCGAACCTAAGCCTTTCAAATCGAAATCTTTTAAAGAAAAGGCATTGGCCTGACACCCTAAGGTTATCAAGGCTGTTAATACAATAATTTTTTTCATTTTTTTCCTATCAGGATTTGTATACAACTAACTCGCTCTCTAAATGTTAAAAGTTTACACGTTAATCTTTTGAATCACTTTCAAGTTTTTATTTTTTGAAGTAGCTTCCATAAAGGTTATAAATTTAAATAATAAAAAAGACCCTGCTCTTTTAAGCAAGGTCTTAATCCATTACACACTATCTAACAAGCACCTAGGTAAGCAACTCATTAACTCTACGGACAAAACTTGCAGGATCCTCTAATTGACCTCCTTCTGCGAGTAGCGCTTGATCGAACAAGACGCGCGTATAGTCACCGAACTTAGCTTCATCCTTCTCTGTTTTCAGACGACCTACTAAACGATGCTCTGGATTTACTTCTAAAATAGGTTTTGACTCTGGTGCGCTTTGTCCAGACGCCTTAAGGATACGCGCCAAATTCCCCGATGGGTCGTGCTCGCCCGCGACCAAGCATGCTGGAGAATCAGTTAATCGGTGCGTCACACGTACATCTTTTACACTATCACCTAATGTTTTTTTAATGCGCTCAATAAGACCTTTCGCCTCATCCTCAATTTTATTTTGTGCTTCTTTTTCAGATTCGTCTTCTAATTTACCCAGATCTAAATCACCCTTGGCGATTGATTGTAATTTCTTACCATCAAACTCAGCCAAACTACCTAGAAGCCACTCATCAACTCGATCAGACATTAACAACACTTCGATACCTTTTTTGCGGAATATTTCCAAATGTGGTGAATGCTGAGCTGCCGCAAAACTGTCTGCAGTTATATAGTAAACCGCTTCTTGTTCAGGCTTCATACGGCCAATATAATCATTGAATGATACATTTTGCGTATCATTATCTTCATGTGAAGAGGCAAAACGTAACAAACCAGCAATTTTATCTTTATTGGCAAAGTCTTCACCGGGGCCTTCTTTAAGCACAGCACCAAACTCTGTCCAGAATTTTTCATAATCTTCTGGTTTTTTTATAGCCATGTCTTCTAGCAAACCTAAGACTTTCTTTACAGACCCATTCTTAATGGCCTCTACGTCGCGACTATCTTGCAAGATTTCACGCGAAACATTCAATGGCAAATCTGAAGAGTCAATGACACCACGTACAAAACGTAAGTATTGCGGCATTAGTTTTTCAGCATCCTCCATAATAAACACACGCTTAACATAGAGCTTAATACCATTCCGTCGATCACGATCGTATAAATCAAATGGGGCTTTTGATGGCACATAAAGCAATGAAATATATTCTTGCTTACCTTCTACACGACTATGAATATGTGCTAATGGGTTTTCAAAATCATGTGACACATGTTTATAGAAGTCTTGATATTCTTCATCAGAAATCTCACTTTTACTTCGTGCCCACAATGCAGATGCTGAGTTAATCACTTCATCTTCATCAGTGATTACTTCTTCACCATCTTTCATCTCCGTTTGTTTCATCATAATTGGCATCGTGATGTGATCAGAGTATTTACGAATAATGGTTTTTAATTTCCAATCATTCAGAAATTCATCCTCAGCTTCGCGTAAATGCAAGACAACATCTGTGCCCCGCTTTTCTTTTTTTACAACGTCTAGTGTAAAGTCGCCTTCGCCTGCCGAAGCCCATTGCACGGCTTCTTTTTCACCAGCACGACGTGTCGTTAATGTCACTTTGTCTGCGATGATAAATGCAGAATAAAAACCAACGCCAAACTGACCGATCAAATTAGCATCTTTTACTTGGTCGCCAGAGAGCGCGCTAAAAAATTCTTTAGTGCCTGATTTCGCAATTGTCCCGATATTACTGATTACTTCTTCGCGACTCATACCAATACCGTTGTCTGATATGGTCAAAGTACGCGCCTCTTTGTCAAAAGCAATACGGATTTTTAGGTCACTGTCATCTTCATACAAAGTGCCATCTGCCAAGCCCTCAAACCGCAATTTATCTGCTGCATCAGATGCGTTAGAAATTAACTCACGCATTACAATCTCTTTGTTTGAATATAAAGAGTGAATCATCAAATGTAATAACTGTTTGACCTCAGCTTGAAATTCTAACTTTTCAGATTTCTTTTTTACCATAACATTCCCTTTTGCACCTTCAATTAATACGTTAAACTTGTCTTGTATTTTGGGTTGAATTTATCAATTTCAAGCATAGATGTTCAATTAATAATTAAAAACTAAATATTTTACTAAACTCATGACTGATATCAACATTGTCAAAGTGAATCAAAACACCTATCAAGTCACTGTGATTGATAATAATACGACCACGCATGATGTGCATGTGGAAAAAACCTATGCGCTGCAGTTAACTCAGGGCAAAATTAGCACAACTGAATTAATTATCAAATCTTTTGAGTTTTTACTAGAGCGCGAACCTAACACCAGCATCCTGAGACAGTTTGATTTACCTCTTATTAATCGTTACTTTCCTGAATATGAACAACACATGGCGCAGCATTTATAACGTCATTACAATCCGCTAACAAACATAAAACTGAAAAATTATAAATTAAAGAGCTATCTAGCCACAGACTGTGGTGGCGATAGCAAAAATACTCATGAAAAAAAACTCAACCATTAATGCAGAAACCTTGTTAGCCGCGATTGATTTAGGATCGAACAGCTTTCGATTAGAAATCGGTCGTTATCAGGACGGCCATATTCAGCGTGTCGAGTACTTAAAAGAAGCTGTGCGCCAAGGTGCATTCTTAGATGAAGATCGCAATTTAATGCCAGAAGCGATTGAACTTGGCGTCAAGTGTTTAGAACGCTTTGGGGAATCGATTAAAAACTTCCCTAATATGTATGTCCAAGCAGTGGCTACTCAAACTTTACGCGAGGCTAAGAATGCAGATGTATTTTTAGCTGTTGCACGTAAAGCGTTAGGTTACGATATTGAAGTTATTTCGGGTTCTGAAGAAGCGCGATTAATTTACCAAGGTGTCTCGCGGTTTTTACCACAATCTGATGAACGAAGACTGGTGATTGATATTGGCGGGCGATCAACAGAGTTCATTCTTGGACAACACTTTAACGCACACACAACAGACTCATTACACGTAGGTTCTGTAGCCTGGTCATTGAAACATTTTTCTAATGGCGATTTAACAGAAAAAAACTTTAAACGTGCCGTTATAGCGGCTGAATCAGTATTTGATTCTGTTACTGATATATATCATCACAAACAATGGGATGTTGCCTATGGTGCTTCTGGCACTGTTGGCGCGATTGCTGACATTTTAGGTAGTGCAGGTTATCCAGAAGACCGCATCAGTACAAAAGGTTTGGAATGGTTACGTAAAGAACTTATTAGTGCAAAAAATGCTTCAAACCTTAAGTTATCTGGATTGAAAGATGATCGAAAAGCAGTTATTGCTGGCGGTTTAAGTATCTTATTAGCCATATTTGATTTGCTAAAAATTGATGAAATGTTCTCCGCAAGAGGGGCGTTGCGTCACGGGTTAATATACGACATTGTAGCTGATGAAAATGACGACATGAGTAATATGCGCGAATCCTCAGTGCAATTACTAGCCAAACGTTTCTTAATCAACCTTAGCCATGCAACTAATGTGAAAAATACAGCTATTCATTTGTTTGATTCAGCAGCAAAAGAGTTGACTAGAAAACAAGAGAACTTAAAGGACCAGCAAAACATGCTTAGTTGGGCAGCTGAGTTACACGAAATAGGCATGCTTATTTCACATACTGGATCACATCGTCATGGCGCGTATATTCTAGACCATGCAGAATTAATGGGGTTTTCTCAGCCTGAGTCACACCGCTTAAGCCAACTAGTATTAGGCCATTATGGAAAATTAACAAAACTCGATAGTGATTTTAATGACATTAGCTTTGTATTACAGCTTATTAGTTTGAGATTAGCCGTCATACTATGCCATTCTCGAAGCGTGCCTGTGCTTGATAACATTTTATTGAGTATCAGTGATGAAAAAATTAAGCTTGAGACAACAGAAAATTGGCTTGAGAATTATCCTCAAACCGCTTATTTAATCGAAGAAGAAATTAATGCATGGCAAAAAACTGATTGGGAGTTAGTAATTGAAGTTTAAAATAGATTTTTTGAGCCGCTATAGTCATTTTAGCCATACTTTCTTGTTATAAATTACGAATACTACGTAATATAGAATTAACATTTACTTGTGGAGCTCTAGGTTTAAGCGAAGCTAATTTATAAAAAGTTAGGACGTTGTACAGCAAGCAATTTTACATTACATGGCTTTTTAACAGACTGTTTAAACCACCATACAGCACCCTTTTTAATGCTTGCCATCCTTACTCCAACCGAATTCTTGCTTGGCGTGTTGATCAAGACATTAATTAACAGATCTAACCAGGGCTGATGACCAATTAACAATATATTTTCCGTATTAATCATTGCTAGCATTTCTACAACTTCTTTCACTGTTGTGTCGGGTGACAACAACACTTCTTTTCTAAAGCTTTTCTTTAACGCTTCAGCAGTCTGCAGAGTTCTTTTAGTTGGACTAGATAAAATCAACGTATTCTTCGGCAAATTTGCTCTAAGCCATTTTGCCATTTTTTTAGCTTGAATTTCACCTGTCTCTGTCAATACTCTATCAAAGCCGGATGACTGATCAATCGCCAAGGGTTCTGCATCGGCATGCCGCCATAAAATAATATGCTTGAAATTTAAAGAGCTAGTCATCCGCCATAATGCTGCATTAGCGAGTTTTGAGCAGAAATTAATTTAGTCGTGTTAGATTTATCAATTGTTTGCGCCACGGGCATATATTGTCCGTTTTCTTTCAATACCCAAGCATCAACATTATCATCAAGGTAAGGTTTTAAGTAAGTATTGATGATTTTATTCTGGGTAGCTGGATTAGATATTGGCCAAGCTAATTCAACACGGCGCATCATATTGCGACTCATCCAGTCTGCACTAGATAACCACATATAGCCTTGATTATTAATTTTAAAATAAAAAATTCTAGAATGCTCTAACAAGCGACCAACAATAGAACGCACTCGAATACGGTTTTTTAAAATCGGTAACTCAACAGGCAAAATGCATGCACTTCGTATAATCAAATCGATTTCAACGCCTACCTTAGCTGCATTAATCAATGCATAGGTGAGCGCATAATCTGTTAATGAGTTCATTTTTATAACTAAATTCGCAGTACCTCCTTTTTGAACAGCTAACTGCGCTTTTCTAATGTGTTTAATCATCACACTATGCAAACTAAACGGCGCGACTAATAACTCACGCATACGCGGTAATGGTAATTCGCTAGTTAAATACCTAAACACGTGTTCCATCTCGCGGGTAATAGTCGCATCTGACGTCAACATGGAAACGTCAGTATAAAGTTTAGCTGTTTTAGGATTGTAGTTGCCTGTAGAAAGGTGTGCATAACGTTTAATTGCTTTACCTTCTCTACGCATAATGAGCAACATTTTGGCATGTGTTTTTAAGTTCGCGACCCCATACACCACTTGAGCACCGATAGTTTCGAGCGCTTCTGCCCAGTTAATATTCGCTTCTTCATCAAAGCGCGCTTTTAACTCAATGACAACAAGTACTTCTTTGCCACAGGCGACGGCTTGTTGTAATAAATTTAAAATCCTAGGGTCTGAACCTGCACGATATATCGTTTGACGTATCGCCAACACTTTATCGTCTTTCACAGCTTCCTCAAGCATCTGAATTACTGCTTCAAAGCTTTCAAAAGGCTGGTGAATCAAAATATCTTTTTCTTTCACCTGCTTAAGCAACGAAACACCTGGTTCCAGCTGTTTCGGCCATTGGGGGTGATAGTCATTGAACGTCAGATTCGCACCTTCTGCCATATCAGGAATTTGTATTAATCGACCTAAATTGACTGGGCCATCTACGCGGTATAACGCCTCTTGTGGCAACTTAAACTGCTCTAAAAGAAAGTTAGCCAACTCATCATTACAATCCGAAGTGACTTCCAAACGTGATGGCTCGGCATATTGCCGAACCGATAATTCTTGACGTAAGGTAATGCGAAGATTGTCCATTACGTCTTCATCAAAATCCATATCAGAATTTCGAGTCACTCGGAATTGTGAAAAATTCAATATTTTCGCCCCTGCAAAAAGATCTTTAAGATTCGAACGAATAATACTGGTTAATGACACAAAATTTTGTTGTTTATCTTTTGGTTTTCTTGGCAGTTTCGTAATTCTAGGCACAACGCGTGGCACTCGCACAATAGCAATATTACGTTCTTTACTATGTGTATACTCAAGTTCGACAATGAAATTTAGTGCTTTATTCGCCACCTGCGGGAAAGGGTGGGACGGGTCAAGCGCCACTGGCATCAAGAGTGGTTTAACTTCACGTTTAAAGTATTCCGCTACCCATTTAACTTGGCTAGGCTTTCGCACACTGCCGGAAACCAAATTCACGCCTTGTTTCTCCAAGGCAGGCATCAGTTGATCATTAAAAATTTGATATTGTTTAGCGACTAAAGCCTGCGCTTTATTAGAAATGTTTGCGTAGGTATCAGCGCTCACTTCGCCCAAGTTTTGATTGTCTTTTATCGCTTCTAGTTGCGGCAACATGCGCACTTCAAAAAACTCATCTAAATTAGAAGATACAATGCACAAAAAGCGCAAACGCTCTAACAAAGGATAGTCTTCTCGTTGCGCTAATGACAAGACTCTTTCATTAAAACTTAAAATACTAATATCTCTATCTAAGAGTTTTATTTTTCTTCTTGCCATATTCTTATTTTAAGCCCAAAAACAGTTTAAATGATGATAGTTTTATGAAAAAAACTATTTTGTTATTTTAATCACATGCGCAGTTACAAATGTATGGCCTTTCATACTAACAGGCTAATTATAAATTGCGCTGCCACAAAGCCAAATGTAGCTGTTACGCAAACACTCGAGCCGAAGCCTGAACAGTTTAATCCTGTAACACCTGTATCAGTTTCGGAAGCTGCCTCAGGTTTAATTGCCAGCTCATCTGAATACACGCATTTAATCGCCATTTTAGGTATTTTTTTAGGATCAGCATTTCCTCTTGAATAGCCGTAATCATCGCGCAAAACACCGCGTACTTTTGCTAGCAATTTATCGTTCCTTGCTTTAGATAAATCACTAACATGCAAACGTGTAGGATCTAAACGGCCACCAGCCCCACCAGTCATAATAAGTGGGATTTTTTTGGTCTTACAAAAAACAGCCAGTGCTGCTTTAGCATTAACATCATCTATACAATCTATAACACCATCAATTTTATTACGGTCATGTCTCAGCATATATTCAATATTTTCTGACGATATGAAGTCTTCAATGATATTAACGCTACAATACGGGTTGATCGCTAAAATACGATCTTGCATGGCGTTGACTTTTGCTTCGCCAATTGCACCGTCTATAGCGTGTAATTGCCGATTGAAATTTGATTCACTGACATTATCTAAATCAATCACTGTGATGCTGCCGACTGCATTTCTAGCGAGTGCTTCAACTGCCCAAGAGCCTACACCACCAACGCCAATAACCACCACATGCGCAGCTTCTAGTTTATCTAGCCCAGCTTTACCATAGAGCCGGCTTACGCCCGCAAACCGACGTTCAACATCCATTTCAGACGAGGGGCTTGTCTCATTCATGTTTCTAATACAACAAATGCAACAGCCAAGTTTTTCTCATCGCTAATACTAATATGCATATGTTTTATATTTTTAGAGATCAAAGCTGCATCCAACTCTTCCGCCAACGCTAACAATGGCTTACCTAAATTATCATGCGCAATGACGATGTTTTGAAACGTTGCTGGCGCCCTTAAGCCAGTCCCTAATGCTTTTGAGAAAGCTTCTTTTGCCGCAAAACGTTTGGCTAAAAACCGTGCTTTTATACCTTTGCTATTACAGGCCAAATAGCTTTCCATTTCACTACTCGCTAGAACTCGTTCGGCAAAAGCATCTCCAAACTGTTTAATCGAATCACTGATGCGAGCAACTTCTACAATATCGGTACCAATGCCATAGATCATTTAGCAGTCGCTTCTCGAATCAATGATTTCATCTCACGCACTGCGTTATCCCAACCAACAAACAACGCATGCGCAACAATGGCATGGCCGATATTCAACTCGTCGATACCTGGTAATTGAGCGATTTTGTGTACATTGTGATTGTTCAAACCGTGCCCAGCATTCACTACCAATCCTTTATTAACCCCATGTATTAAGGCTTGCTCAATGCGATGCAATTCATAAGCTTGGGTTTTAGTGGTTTCTGCATCGGCATAAGTACCAGTATGTAGCTCAATCACTGGAGCACCTAATTGATGTGCTGCATCTATCTGTGCAATATCAGGGCTAATGAATAATGAGACACGAATACCTGCATCACTTAATTTTTTAGTCGCTGCTATCACTTTGTCGTAATGTGCGATGACATCTAGGCCACCTTCTGTTGTTCGCTCTTCGCGTCGCTCTGGTACTAAGCATACATCCTGGGGCGCAACTTCTAGCGCAATGGCAATCATTTCACCAGTGACTGCGCACTCTAAATTCATTTTAGTCTGTAATAAAGGTCTTAATGCAAAAATATCTTCATCCTGCATATGACGACGATCTTCGCGCAAATGCAGCGTAATGCTATCTGCGCCTGATTGCTCCGCTCGCAATGCTGCTTGTACTACGCTAGGGTATTTGGTCCCGCGTGCTTGCCGCAAGGTTGCAACGTGATCGATATTGACACCTAATTTAATCATACTTACTCTCTTAAAAAATATTACTTTCTCGTCTATTATTACTTAATAAAAATGTTAGCTAGAACTCTTGCAAATCAACTAATAATTGCCTTGTATGTAAAGGTTTATTGCCCAAATAATGCGTTAACAAATAACGCATGAGTTGTTTACTTTGTTGCTTGGTTTGTACATTTGAATAATCATCATTGGCCATATCTAACAAGCTTTGCCCATTTAATTGTACGCCATTTTTAGTTGTGGATAATGTGCAAGCACCATATTCAGCTTCATAGCGATAAGCTTTATCTCCATCTATCGGCATATCATTTCCATCCATCTTAAGCGGCACGGCATAACCCATCTCTTGTAACATATACAATTCGAAACGGCGTAAATAGGTGGCCAAGCTTTCATTGGCATTTTTCAAATTCTTACCGGCTAAATTATTCAACGTATATTTGTAGTAATCGAACAATTGTTCATGTGCATCTTCTCTTGGCAATAATCGTAACAACAATTCATTCAGATAAAAACCACACATCAAAGCCTCTCCTTGCAATAACAATAACCCATCAGACCAGTCTAAACTATGTAAAGTTTTGAGTTCATTTTTACCTGACCAAGTAGCACTAAGCATCTGAAATGATTGCAATTGTCCGCGCATTGCTGAACGTGGTCGACGTGCACCTTTAGCGACGGTAACTACACGCCCATGTTGTTTGGAGAACAACTCCACAATCAAACTGGTTTCTTTAAAGGGGTAACTATGCAGCACGTAGGTAGGCTGATTTTCTTGCTTAGATTGCGTTGCTGCCATTATTATTTCTCGAGCGCTACTAAACTTTGCAACAACTCGTCCGTTGCTTTCTGTATAAGTAAAGGTACGAGCATTTCATCACCCGAAAATAAAATTATGCCATACTGAATATCCATTTCAGCACTTTCAGGGGCAAACTTCCCAAAGCCATATCTGGAATTCCTTGACAATTGCCATGACCCTTTTGGCTCTAAATACTCAGGTTTAGCAAAATACCGCTCAACTTCTTCTTCAGGGACAGTTTCAAGTGCGTAATCACCTTGGTCAGCTAAAATCACCCAACCCATACCACCATCTTTGTCTGTATTCTTAAGTTGGTACAAATACCAAGCATGTTCTTTGTTAGTATCAGCTTCAAAAACAAAGTAGAAGATATTGTTTATGTCACCAGTTTTACGATTAATCGCGTAGTAAACGCCTTGATCTTCTGCATCAATAGATTGAGTTGTCATTGGTATTAAATTTTACTGTGAAACATGTTATTAATTAAACCTGCCTTAATTTAACTGATTTAGAGTTTAAATTATTTAAACGTCATTGACTTAGTAACCTAAACTTTTCAGCGCGCGCGCGTTGTCAGCCCAGCCTCCCTTAACCTTTACCCAAGTTTCTAAATACACTTTACTGCCAAAAAGTTTTTCCATATCTTGCCTTGCTTCTGTAGATATCTGCTTAAGTTTTGCGCCACCTTTACCAATTATCATCGGCTTTTGACTATCTTTATCAACAAGAATTACAGCAAAAATACGTCTTAAATTTTTAATTGTTTCAAATTTTTCAATTTCCACTGCTACAAAATAGGGGACTTCATCACCCAGCAAACGGAAAACTTTCTCACGTATCATTTCTGCTGCCAAAAAGCGTTCGTTTTTATCGGTCAATTCATCTTTGCCATAAATGGCATCTTGCTGCGGTAAGAATTGTCGGGTAGCAGCGAGCAGTTCGTCTAAATAAAGGCTCTTTTTTGCACTGACTGGCACAATACTTTCAAATGGATACAACAAATCAAAATCTTGTATCAATGGTAACAAGTTAGATTTATCGCCCATTAAATCCGCTTTATTAACGACTAAAATCACAGGCTTATTTTTAGGCAAAAGGCTAAGCACTTTTTTGTCTGCATCGCCTAAATCCATTGGCTCTATCACAAACAACACCACATCAACCTCAGCTAACACTTGAGTCACAGTTTTGTTTAAATTTTTATTTAGCGCATTTAAATGTTTTTGTTGAAACCCTGGTGTATCAACAAATAAGAATTGTGTGTCTTGTGTGGTATGAATACCTAACAAGCGATGACGTGTAGTTTGCGCTTTGCGCGAGGTAATCGCCAACTTCAAACCTAAGATATGATTCAATAGTGTGGATTTTCCTACGTTAGGTCGGCCAACAATAGCCACGGTGCCACATCTAAAAGCTTCTGTCATTACTTCAGTTTCTCCATTGCCAACTCTGCAGCTTTTTGCTCTGCATTGCGGCGGCTTGTACCTTCGCCTATCGCGAGGATGTCTAATTTTATAATTTTGCAGGTAACGGTAAAGCTTTGCGCATGCGCCTCACCTTCAATTGAAACCACTTCGTAATCTGGCAATGCTATTTTTTTGCTTTGCAAATATTCTTGGAGTTTCGATTTTGCATCTTTATGAATCGCATTAGGGTCTATAGTGCTCAATTTTTCTTCATACAACCCGAGTACGAGTGCTTCAGCCTTAGCAAAACCACCATCTAAATAGGCTGCCCCAATAATGGCCTCTAAAGCATCTGATAAAATAGAAGGTCTGCGCCACCCAGCACTCTTAAGCTCACCCTCACCAAGTTTTAAAAAATCACCAAGTTCCAAGGTGAGCGCAACCTCAAATAATGCAGACTCTTTGACTAATTGCGCACGCAAACGGCTAAGATCACCTTCATCAATATTTGGAAATTTTTTGAATAATTGATGTGCAATAATAAAATTGAGCACACCATCACCTAGAAACTCTAAGCGCTCGTTATTCTTAGATGCATAACTACGATGCGTTAGTGCCTGTGTGAGAAGCGCTGGCTGACTAAATTGATAGTCGATACGTTTCTGTAAGCTATCTAAAGACATGCTTTAATCTTCTGTCGATGCCCTAAAATCCATCAATGCACTGAGATTAAGTGCTAATGGTGTCACCACTTGATATTCCGCTAGTACAGACGTCCTACCATCAACACCTTTACCAATAATCAATTCGTTACCTTCGATCACCGTAACGTAATTTGTACTCGCACTTTTATTAAAAGATATAATAACCTCATTTTTGGTCATCGAGCCAAATCCAGGTTTCTCAGACAAGCTTTGAATTACTTTTTTAACGGATGCAAATTCTAAATATGCCGGGACAATTTTCACTCCAGCCAAAAGAATAGACATTCCAATGACTAACATAATGATTAGACCAATAAATGTCAGGCCCTTTTGTGTGTGGTATGTATGCATTCAATTTCCCTTACATTAATTAAAGTAGTTTTAAAGCTAATGAATTGATTGGCCAATTCTGCCAAACTCATCAAAATTAAGCCATATTAAAAAAGCTTTGCCCACAAGGTTTTGGTTCGGCACAAACCCCCATACACGGCTATCTGAACTATTATCACGATTATCACCCATCGCAAAATAATGGCCTTCCGGGACCGTAATGGATTCACCATTCAAGAGCTTGTCGCCTACAGTACCTATATCATAACGATTAGGAATGTCACTAATAAGCACATCATGCTTCATATTTCCTAAATCCTCATTGACCACGCGCGCACTAATAATATTAGCACCTTGCACTTCAAAATCGTAATTATCGCCCACTACAAAATCTTGTAATTCACCATTAATCGTTAATCGTTTATTTTGATATTGAATGGCATCACCAGGCAAACCAATAATACGTTTAATGTAATCAATTTGAGGATTTGGTGGGTAATGAAAAACTGTGACATCGCCACGGCTAGGAATGTTCATTTCAATCAATACATTATTAATCAATGGCATTCGGAAACCATAGGTAAACTTATTGACTAAAATATAGTCCCCAGCAAGCAACGTTGGCATCATAGAACCTGATGGAATTTTAAATGGCTCTGCAATGAATGAACGAATTATAAACACTAAAAAAATAACAGGGAAAAAGCTTTTAGCATATTCAACCGCGATTGGCTCATCAGCTTTAGCTACTCTTCTTTTCTGAAAGAATAAAAAATCTACTAACCAAATCACTCCAGTAAGCAATAATATCAAAATCATAAATAAAGGAAAGCTGATAGTGCCTTGATACACACCAAACAAGCCAAGTGCAATTAACCCAAAAAATAGCCACTGCATTATTTATCCTCTACTCTCAAAATTGCTAAAAATGCTTCTTGTGGAATTTCCACATTCCCAACTTGTTTCATCCGTTTTTTACCTGCTTTTTGTTTTTCAAGCAATTTACGCTTACGTGAAACATCACCGCCATAACATTTTGCCAATACATTCTTGCGCATGGCTTTGACAGTTTCACGCGCAATAATATTTGCACCAATCGCTGCTTGAATCGCAACATCAAACATTTGTCGTGGAATTAACTCTCGCATTTTAGCAGCCACTTCACGTCCTCGGTACAGACTATTATTACGATGTGAAATTAGACTTAAAGAATCTACACGCTCACCATTGACTAAAATATCCAATTTAACTAAATCTGCGGCACGAAACTCCAAAAATTCATAATCCATTGAAGCATAGCCTCGCGACACTGATTTGAGTCTATCAAAAAAGTCCAACACCACCTCATTCAGCGGCATCTCATAACTTAACATGACTTGTTTGCCCATATATTGCATATTTTTTTGTATGCCGCGCTTATTATTACATAGGGTCATTACTGACCCTACGTAATCATGTGGCATGAGTAAATTGACATTAATAATCGGCTCTCTAACCTCTTCAATATGCGAAGGCTCAGGCAAGCGTGAAGGATTTTCAATTTCTGTAACTGTGCCATCTTTTAAGAGCAATTCATAAACGACTGTTGGTGCAGTGGTTATCAAATCCATATCATACTCACGCTCTAATCGCTCTTGGATAATATCCATATGCAATAAACCTAAAAACCCACATCTAAAACCAAAGCCTAAAGCGGTGGAGTTTTCTGGCTCATATACCAAGCTTGCATCATTTAAGCTTAGCTTTTCAAACGCTGTGCGTAAGGCCTCAAACTGGCTAGACTCAACCGGGTAAAGACCTGCAAACACTTGCGGCTTCACTTCTTTAAAACCATCCAGAGGTGTCTTTGCTGGGTTATCAACCAAAGTGACGGTATCGCCAACCTTTGCTGCGGCCAGTTCTTTAATACCAGCAATAACAAAACCCACTTCCCCAGCCGAAAGTGTTGCCTTTTGCACTGATTTAGGTGTAAACACACCTACTTGCTCACATAAATGCTGTGTATTTGTCGCCATCATACGGAATTTATCTTTTGGTTTTATAACGCCATCCATTACGCGAACCAACATGACAACGCCCACATAATTATCAAACCAAGCATCAATAACCAATGCTTTTAATGGCGCATTTATATCGCCTTTAGGTGAGGGGACTTTTGCAATTACTGCTTCAATTACTTCACGTACGCCTAAGCCAGTTTTTGCAGAGCAATGAACGGCATCACTTGCATCGACACCAATCACGTCTTCAATCTCTTGCATCACTCGATCTGGATCGGCGGATGGTAAATCAATTTTATTGAGTACAGTTGTAACTTCAAGTCCTAACTCAATTGCGGTGTAGCAATTTGCGACGCTTTGCGCCTCAACGCCTTGGCTTGCATCAACAACAAGCAAAGCGCCTTCGCATGCTGAAAGAGAACGACTCACTTCATAACTAAAATCGACATGGCCTGGAGTATCAATTAAATTAAGTTGGTAGACTTGTCCGTCATCTGCTTTGTACGACAATGAAGCAGTTTGCGCTTTAATGGTAATGCCGCGTTCACGCTCAATATCCATACTATCCAGCACTTGCGCTTCCATTTCTCTATCTTGCAAACCGCCACATAAACTAATCATACGATCAGCCAATGTAGACTTACCATGATCAATGTGTGCAATGATAGAGAAATTACGGATGTTTTTCATAAATGGCTTAATTGTGTACAAATAGGTAAGGCGCTTAATGCGCCTTTGAAAGTAGGTGTGATTTTACACTAAACCCTTAATAACATTAAAACTAATTATGGTGATACATAACAAAGGCAATGTCGAATGATAAAGCTAAATTTGAACATCACAGGCTTAGACTGTTTTTGATAACAAATACCAAAAAAACATAGAAAGCCAAACACAGGTCACTACATTGGAACTTGTAGATTCGGTAGCAATCATAACAATGTCTTATTAAATAAATACTGCAGGACTAATTATATTGAAAATCTATACATTTCTGATTTATTATTCATGCTGAGAAATGTCGCCGTAAACCAAAAATTATCGATTGCCACTAATGCTTTGTGTCTTGAGAACATATTGCTAAGAAAATAGTTTTATACCTTAAGTTTGACATTAAAAAACTCGCATAAAGCGAGTTTTTTAATGTCAAACTTACTAATTAGCTATTTAACTTTAATCGGCACATACAACGTACTATTTGCCCGCTGAACAAGTACCGCGACCGTTTTGCCAGCTTTCACGGCACTAATTTGTTTATTAAACTCAGTAACACTTTGTGATTCATTATTGTTCAAACCAAGAACCACATCGCCACGACGAACACCAGCTTCTGCTGCAGCACCTGTACTTGAAACTACTAATAAACCATTTTTTCCTTTTAATTGCTTTCTTTGTTGCGGCGTTAACTCTTTTAATATTAAACCAATTTTATTGGCTTTTACTTGTGCAGGTGGCTTTTCATTTTCTGACATTTGAATACCTTCAGAAGGCATTTCACCAACACTTAAATTCAGTCTTTTTGACTTACCTTTCCGCAACACCTCTACCGCAACCATTTCGCCTGGCTTAGTAGCACCAACCACTCTTGGCAGATCACTAGAAGTTTCAATCGAGCTACCGTTAAATTTTGTAATCACATCACCTGCTTCTAAACCACCTTTATCTGCAGGACCATTTTTTTCAACATTAGCAATAAGCGCACCTTCTGTATTTTTCATACCAAAAGACTCTGCTAGCTCTTTGGTCAGTTCTTGAATCGCAACACCCAACCAACCCCGACTTATTTTTCCATCTGTTTTTAATTGATCTGATATATTCATAGCAACATCAATAGGGATACTAAATGACAGCCCCATAGAACCACCACTTCGACTGTAAATTTGTGAATTAATACCAACCACTTCACCATCTAAATTAAACAATGGCCCGCCAGAGTTACCCGGGTTAATTGCTACATCAGACTGAATAAAAGGAACGTAATTCTCTTGCGGTAAAGCGCGGCCTTTTGCACTGACAATACCTGCTGTCATGGTATTTTCTAAGCCAAATGGTGAACCAATCGCTGCAACCCACTGACCTACCTTGAGTTTAGACGAGTCTCCAATTTTTACAGTAGGTAAATTTTCAGCTTCAATTTTAATTAGCGCTACGTCTGTACGCTTATCTGCACCTATAATTTTGGCTTTAAATTCACGTTTGTCAGATAATTTAACAATTACCTCATCCGCTTGATTCACAACATGGGCATTAGTTAAAATATAACCATCAGCACTAATGACAAATCCAGAACCTAATGATTGTGTTTTATACTCTTGACCACCTTGTGGGCCAGGCGCACCTGGAAAGCCAGGAATGCCAAACCGTTTAAAAAACTCTTGTAAATTCTCATCATTGGGCATGCCTGGAAAAGGCATACCACCCCTTCCGCCTTTGACGACTTGAGTAATACTAATATTCACCACCGTTGGGCTTTGTTCCTCAGCTAAAACCGTGAAGTCTGGCAAACTTGCTGCCACTGCACTCAAGCTGGCAAACATCAAAGTAAATAGCAATGTGGTAATCGAAAAAAATTGTTTTAACATTTATTAACCTTAATTAAATTTATGAACATTCAACCTATTTTAAGTGTTGTCTAATCGTAATATAGTTGGCTGATGATCTTGAAAATAATTGCCTCCGGAAACGTGGCCTTTAATCCAAATAAAACCTATTGCCAAACCTACAACTGCAGCAATAATTGCTGCACCGTCTGAATCTGTTATTTGTGATACAAATATGGTGACAATCAGCATGGTTACAAGGGGAATGATATACAAAAATATCGCGCTACGCATAAATGCTTGCTCATCGATACCTACAATAACTTTATCCCCAACCTTGGCATCAATGGTATTTTTAGCTTTAAAATCAGTGCTTTTGTGCGCAAACATTTTACCCCACATTTGATTGCCGCAACCACTGGTTTGACCGCAAAGACTACAAGCTTTTGTACGTACAACTTCCAAAGTGGCAGTTGAAGCTGGTGTATTTGGGTGTGAATCTAAAGCGAGTATAACTGCGTGTTCTTCTATCATAACGAGCTATTTCAAAAATGATGACAATTAGTAAGCTTTAATCTGCGTCGTTGTGCTTTTTAAAACGCACTGCTTCAGCAATTTTTTTGACTGTTTTAGCAGGCACCTCACCGACAACAATCACTTGATAATCTTCAATCACGTTAGCACACACATGAGTTGATCCCTTTACCATATCGCCTTTTCTTGGTGGCTTACCTTTAACTAGTGGCTCAATAAATAACGAAACAGAGGCAATGCCATCAGAAAAAATTAATTGATTCATTTGAGCATCTCCTCCCGGTATTTTTCGTTTGATGTGATCAATCTGGCGATAACCAGAAGGCAAGTCAACAATAATCCAGTCTTCGTTCACATGAGTGGCTTTTGTTGCATCTTCCACTTCATAATTTTTACTAACGTCCATTTTCGGCTTAAACCAATTTAAGTCTTTAGTATTGAGCATACTTAAACGGTTAAAATAAACTTGTTCCAACGTTTCTTCTTGATCATTCAGCAAGGTCATTTTTACCAGCAAACCAAATTCAACATCTGTCCAAATTCGGTAATTATAACGAAAGGCATCTTTTGGATTAAGGTCTATAATTTGCGCTCTTCTACCAGCCACATAATCTAGTGCGCCGATTTTTGCATTATAACTAGATCTAAGTAGTTTCAAATTAATAGGCAACATTGCAGGGAAAAGGTTTTGACCGCGCCTTTTTGCTATCTTAACGCCATTGTTGTTTTTCTGAAAAATAACAATGTCATTACCTTCTGCTAGCACTTCACGTGGCGCATTACCTAAGACCATACTACGCGTAAATTCACGCCCACTATGGAACATATGCCTAATTTCTACGGTACGAGATTGCTTGCCATTTTGGTAAACAAACTGACCTTCATAATTGAGCTCTCGAGCTGCATACGCAGCTTTTTCTAAAGCCAACCATGCGTTATTTTCTGCAAAACTACAGAAACTCGCCATCACCATAACGAGGGCTGTAAAAAAACGTGACACTACTTTTCAGACTCCAGAAACCCGACTGTTTGAATATAATAAGCGGCTCCGCTTGGTGCTGATGATTGATGTGCTTGTAAATATTCCATCGGCACGGTATTAGCAATCTCGACTGGGAATAAATCTTTAGAACTTCCGAGCTGTTGCTGTAAGACCATCAAACCAACAAACATAACAGCCGCTACCGAAGCAGCAACCGACCATGCCCGATGATTATCCAGCAATTTTGCACCTGTGAAACCATTAGTTCGTTTTTTAACTACTGGTGTTACAGTGTTTTTTCTATGAACGGCAAGCACCGTTGGTTCAGTGTCTATGCTCTGCATAACTTTATCGCAAAAGTTTGACGACATTTCAGTGTCGCCTCGCATTGCATCACCAATCAGATGATATTGTTGCCAAGAAACTTTCAACTCACCATTGGTTTTAGCCGCAGTGAATACATGATCTGCGCTTTCGATGTCTAATTCACCGTCAATTAATGCTGATAATTGATCTTTCATAATTTAACCTTTCACAATTCTTACCAGCGTTTATTATCTGGCGTGTCTAATAGTGGGCGTAACTTAACTGCAATGTTCTCGCGTGCCCTAAATATGCGAGAGCGGACTGTACCAATAGGACATTGCATAATATCTGCAATTTCCTCATAACTTAAGCCTTCGATTTCACGCAAAGTAATTGCTGTACGTAACTCTTCCGGCAAAGCTGCAACAGTATCATTTACTGTTTGACCAATTTGCTTAGTCATCAGCGCAGTTTCTGGCGTTTCCATGCTGCGCATTTCGCCACCATCTTCAAAATTTTCCACATCTTCAATTTCAACATCTTGCAAAATTTGCGGTCTACGTTTTGTAGAAACTAAATAATTTTTTGCGGTATTAATTCCAATACGATAAAGCCAAGTGTAAAAAGCACTATCACCTCTAAAGTTGTGCAGTGCTCGGTACGCCTTAATAAAAGACTCTTGTACAATATCTTCCACCTCAGCTTGGTCGCGGACCATACGAGATAGCAAGCGTCCTAATTTACGATGATATTTATCGACTAACAATCCAAATGCTTTTTTATCGCCAGCTTGCGCTCGCTCGACCAAGGCTTGGTCTAGCGCACGATTACCATTGACAGGTTTATCGTTTGGCTTATCAGACATTGAAACACTGCTCCCTATTTTTTTTGTGACAATATCGTTATTATACGACGGTTGTGTGGCTTCAACGAAGCTTGTACGGGATAATTCCTCTATATTCTTAACATTTAACATGCTTTCTCCCAATTAAAACAAATTGCTAGCACTACACTTACTCCACTAGCCTAACAATACAGACACGGTTAAACTGTAATAAGTTCATACAAACATTTCTAATAAACACACCTAATCTTATGCCTCAACAATTCGACATTCTTATTATCGGCAGTGGCCTAGCTGGTTTAACGCTTGCACTTCAAGTCGCAGAAGAAAAAAAAGTTTGCTTAGTCAGTAAGCGCGAGCTTGATGAAAGCGCTAGTAGCTGGGCGCAAGGTGGCATTGCTGCAGTCATTAATCAACATGACTCTGTTGAAGCGCATATTGAAGACACACTAGTTGCTGGCGCAGGATTATGTGACAAAGAAATTACACGCAAGGTCACAGAAAATGCCCGTGAAGCGGTTGAATGGTTAATTCATTTAGGCGTTGAGTTTGATCGTGAACATGATAGTGAAGCTTACCACCTGACGCGTGAAGGTGGCCATAGCCAGCGCCGCATTCTGCATGTTGCAGATGCAACTGGTAATGCAGTACAGGAAACATTAGTTCAAAAAGTACGTAAGCACCCTAATATTACGATCTTAGAAAATCATATTGCAGTTGATTTGATCACTTCCAAAAAGCTAAAAAATCCAGCTAAGAACCAGTGTTTTGGGGCATATGTTTTAGACAATGAATCTGGCAAAGTGATTACCATAGGTGCGCAACAAACCGCGCTAGCCACTGGCGGAGCTGGAAAAGTATATTTATATACAACCAATCCAGATGTCAGCACAGGTGATGGTGTTGCGATGGCGTGGCGGGCTAGATGCCGTGTATCCAATATGGAATTCATACAATTCCACCCCACCTGCCTTTATCATCCACATGCAAAATCATTTTTAATTTCAGAAGCGGTACGGGGTGAAGGCGGCATACTCAAGCTGGCTGATGGCACACGATTTATGCTGGAACATGATGAGCGTGCAGAACTTGCCCCGCGTGACGTAGTTGCACGTGCCATAGACTTTGAGATGAAAAAACGCGGCTTAGAATGTGTATATTTAGACATTACCCATCAATCGCCTGCGTTCATTAAAGAACACTTCCCTACCATTCAAAAACGCTGTTTAGAACTTGGTATTGATATCACCACTATGCCGATCCCTGTCGTACCAGCCGCACATTACACATGTGGTGGCGTCATGGTAAACGATCAAGGCTGTACTGACATTGAGAACTTATACGCCATTGGCGAAACTGCCTGCACTGGCTTACATGGTGCAAATCGTTTAGCTAGTAATTCGTTACTAGAATGCTTAGTGTTTGGACGCGCAGCAGCACAGCATATTCTCAGCGCTAAGAAGCATGCTCTACCTAAATTACCTTATTGGGATGAAAGCCGCGTGACGGATGCCGATGAAGAAGTTCTTATCACTCATACATGGAATGAGTTACGTCGTTTTATGTGGAATTACGTAGGTATAGTACGAACTAACAAACGTCTAAGCCGCGCCATGCATCGCATTCATATGCTGCGTGACGAAGTGCACGAGTTTTATAGTAATTTTAGAATTACCAACAACTTAATCGAATTACGTAATTTACTACAAGTCGCTGAACTTATTGTGCAAAGCGCAATGGATCGCAAAGAGAGTCGTGGACTACATTACAGCAAAGATTATCCAGATTTATTATCAAAAATTGAGCCTACTGTTCTACAACCAGATGGGCATTACAGCCTGCTAGATAATCAGCACAATCATAAAAATTAATGCCTTGCTTTTACTTAGAAAAGATACCTTTTAAAAGCCTTTGAAATAAAGTCTACGTAAAATCAACATAACCACTTTTATAGGTCTTAATATTTACAACGATACAAAAAATAGATTAAAATTCTTTTAAATATCTGACTTAAATATTATTCGACATTAGGAACTCACATGCAAATCGCAATGAACTCAGTAGTAACCATGACTTACGAACTTAAAAACAGCAAGGGTGAAACATTAGAAAGCAGTAAGGAACCTGTGACTTATTTGCATGGCGGTTACGACAATATATTCCCTAAAGTAGAAGAAGCCATGCATGGCAAAAATGTTGGCGAAAAAATAGAAGTAACATTAGAGCCTGCCGATGCTTTTGGTGACTACGATGAAGAGCTGGTTCAAATTGAACAAGAAAGCGCCTTTCCTAGTGAAGATTTAAAAGAAGGCATGCAATTTGAAGGCGAAGATGACAAAGGCGAAGTGGTTTTATACACCATCACTAATATTGCTGATGGCAAAGTAGTCGTCGATGGCAATCACCCCTGGGCTGGTGAGCGTTTACTATTTACCGCAACGGTGACTGAAGTACGTAAAGCGAAGACAGAAGAAGTCGAACATAAACATGTGCATGGCGAGGGCGGGCATCATCATTAAGCTTAGAGTGGGTGTAACTACTTAATAATAATATGCTCAAAAATACACTTTGTTCAATTATAGCAATTGCGTCAGTATTTATTGCTGGTTGCGCGTCGGTTCCAATGTCCTCAGCAGAAGAAGACGCCGCAAAAAAGCAGTTTACTGCCCCTTCATCTGGCAAGTCTGGATTATATATTTATAGAAATTCAATTTTTGGAGCCGCCTTAAAAAAAACAATTCTTATTGATGGGGGTGTGATTGGAGAAACAGCAAAAAAAACGTATTTCTTTAGAGAAGTCCACCCGGGCAAGCATGAGTTAGCAACCGAATCTGAGTTCAGTGACAACATATTGATTGTAGACTTTAAAGCTGGCGTAAATTATTTTGTTCGCCAATATATTAGACTAGGGGCTTTTGTAGGTGATGCAAATCTTGAACTAGTGTCAGAGGAAGTAGGGAAAAAAGGTGTTCTAGAATGTAAGTTAGCAAAAGAAGTTAAGATAACTAGTGAAGTTAGCAATTAACTTAACAAACTAAAACAACTCTTTCAGTTTATATAACAACTCTAATGCCTGTTTTGGCGTTAAATCATCAGGCTGAATTGTTTCTAATTCTGTAATCGCTGGATGCAGTACACTTTCTGTTGGTTCAGCTTCGTCAACAAACATATCGGGTTGTTGTTCATTTTGCAAAACTTGATTATTTTCTAGCTGAGTGAGTTTGCGCTTGGCGCTAGTAACCACGCTTTTAGGAATACCTGCTAATTGTGCCACTTGAATACCATAACTTTGATTAGCTGCACCCGCTTCTACTTTATGTAAAAACACAATGTTTTTACTCTCGTCTTTACCATGTTCAACCGCGTCTAAATGGATATTAGCAGCTTGTTTACAATCATCCACAATACGGGTGAGTTCAAAATAATGGGTGGCGAACAAAGTCAGCGATTTGTTTTTATCGAGCAATTGCTTTGCCACTGCCCAAGCTAAACTTAAACCATCAAATGTACTGGTGCCACGGCCAATTTCATCCAACAACACCAAACTCTTATCAGTAGCATTATGAAGTATATTAGCGGTTTCTGTCATTTCCACCATGAAAGTAGAGCGCCCACCAGCCAAATCATCAGAAGCGCCTATTCTAGTGAATATACGATCAATTTCACCGATGTTAGCAATATTTGCAGGCACGAAGCAACCGCAATGCGCTAATAGCACAATGAGTGCTGTCTGCCGCATGTAAGTCGATTTACCACCCATATTAGGACCAGTAATCAGCAGTAATTGTCGATAGGCATTTAGCGAAGCATCATTAGATACAAATGGTTGGGTAATATTTTCCACCACAGGGTGGCGGCCTGCCACTATTTCCAAGCTAGATGCTTGTATAAATTTCGGCTGCACATACTTCAGGCTTTCTGCACGCTCAGCAAAGCAACACAGCACATCAACACTAGCAACAGCCCCGGCATTAGTCTGCAGTGGCGAGATAAATGACAAGAGATGATCTAACACTTGCTGATACAATATTTTTTCGCGTGCCAACGCGCGCTCATTTGCACTAAGTACTTTATCTTCAAATGCTTTCAGCTCTGGAGTAATAAAGCGTTCTACATTCTTTAAGGTTTGGCGACGGCGATACTCTGTTGGCACATGCTCAGCTTGCGCACGGCTAATTTCAATATAAAAGCCATGCACATTATTGAATTCAACTTTAAGATTAGTAAGACCAGTGCGCTCCTTCTCGGCCGCTTCATATTTCAGTAAAAACTCGCCATGATTAGTTTGCAAAGCACGTAATTCATCCAGTTCAAGATCAAACCCATCGGCAATCACGCCACCCTCACGCAACACAACTGAAGGTTCTGTTTTAATAGCCTGGAATAAAATTCGCATAACCTCTTGTGGACCTTGCAAGTGTTCACTAAGTGTTGCTAATAAGGTTGATTTATTATTTATTAACAATTCTTGCAATGCTGGCAACAACTGCAGGCTATTCCGCAACGCTGACAAATCACGTGGCCGCACAGTTTGCAAAGCTACACGTGTGGTAATACGCTCAATATCCGCGATTTGTTTAATGACATTTTGTAAAGCATCATAGCCATTCGCTTGAATGAGCTCTGCAACCGCTTCATGCCGTTTTGCGACCAACGTTCTATCACGCAAGGGATGATGCAACCAATGTCGTAGTAACCGTGCACCTAAGGCTGAGGCGGTGGTGTTAAGTAAAGAATATAAAGTGGGTGACGTTTCACCACGTAAGGTCGTGTCAATTTCTAAATTTCGTCGCGTGCTAGCATCTAACTGTATATATTGGCTAGCTTGCTCGACGCGCAATGCCGTGATATGTGGCAATGCTGATCGCTGAGTATGTTTCACATAGTCAAGCAAGGCACCTGCAGCTGCAATAGCAGTGGTTAATTCGCTACAACCAAAACCACTTAAATCGCGCGTATTAAGCTGTTTGCTTAAATTCGCATGCGCGCTGTCAACATCAAATTGCCAAGGAAAAAGCTGTTTTTTAGCAGCATTAAATTGCTCAATAGCCGCGTGATTTGCATCATCAGCACAAACAATCTCAGCAGGATTAATGCGTTCTAATTCTTGTGCCAAATGATCGATTGCGGTTTCACATAGCACGAAATCACCTGATGCTAAGTTAAGCTGAGCTAGACCGACTAAACGACCCACTTCACTACTCCCAAAGCAAACACTCAGCAATACATTATTACGTGTTTCATCCAGTAAAGCAGTATCAGTAAGAGTGCCAGGTGTGAGTATGCGTGTAATAGCACGCTCAACAGGGCCTTTCGTTGCACCAACATCACCAACCTGTTCACAAATGGCAATTGATTCACCTAGCTTTGCCAGCTTGGCTAAATACTGCTCGGCCGCGTGATAAGGCACACCTGCCATTTTAATTGGCTCACCGTTACTACTACCTCGATGCGTTAATGAAATACCAAGCAAGCGTGAAGCTTTTTCAGCATCTTCAAAAAATAGTTCATAGAAATCGCCCATACGAAAAAACAGTAACATGTCAGGGTTTTCTGACTTTAGTGCGAAATACTGTCGCATCATTGGCGTATGCACAGGTGCGGTATTGCTTTTTTTCTGAGGTTTGATTGGTTTTTTAGGCACGTAAGTAGCAAGTTTTAATTATTTTCAGCAATGCAAGAGATTGTATTCATATTTTGCGTTATATGTTCAATTTCTCAACGTTTATTGCAATTATTTCAACACATTAAATTTCAAAATTTAACGCCCTGTTAAAAATAACAATAAAAACAATAGGTTAAAAATTATATTGATTGGCATAAAAACTGCAAATAAAGACATATCAATTGATCCACTAAAATAAGGAATTAGAATGCAAACAAATGAATATGATGTTTATGCAGAATTTTTACTAGCGTGTAAAGATGTGATGGGCAGTTTGGATATTGATCGGTTAGAAAATGATGAGGAATATAAAGCTGAATTTTTCAACAATCTTTCTTTAGAGGCTGATGATAATTTATTCAAGCTAGCTGATATCGTGAACCGTGAATTGGACAAAACTTAATCATATCGTTTAATTACTTTACTGAAGTACTTAGGTTTTATTTTTTACCAAAAGCATGCGCTTTAACACCGAATGTTTTAGCATTAGTAGTTCTATTTCTTGGCTTACCTACTGACCCAGCACCCTTATTCATTCCGCGTGGACCTCGCAAACCTTTATGGCGATTACTATAGTCATTGTGCCGCCGTTTAACTCTACCGAAGCCTTGGCCGCGTTTATTAAAAACTCCATAGCCATGACGAAAACGATATGGCCTATTATTTACCTGATAACCATAAGGCCATAATATGGTGCGCGAAGTTGTAATGCCGTTATTTGGTTGAATAACTTGGTACTGCGCCTCATTAATAGCTTGCGGATTATTCACTATAACCTGTTGTGTAGGCAACTGTGCAATTACTCTAGCATTACCTTCTGCAATCGCAATTAAGCGCCAGTGACCTTTTGTAGTGGCTAACCTTTTTGCAGTTGTAAAATCTTGCTTTAAAACAGCTTGTGTCACAAGAGAATCTAAATCTTGTTGACTATTAGACTGTGGTGTTGACTGAATAGATGAAGGCTGGATGACGACAATATTTTGCTTAGCATTATCATCACAAGGCTCATCAGAATAAACGGTTTTTTCTTTATTTGCGTTTGATTCACTTTCCATATACTTGTCTAAAGGATCAATAATAGTACATTTATAAATCGTGGCATTGGCCTGATTAAAAATAATCAGCATTAAGAAGAATAATGCTAAAAAAATTACGTTGCACACCCGATGCTTTTGCTTAGTTGTCATTGTCCTAGTTATTAATTTAGTCATCCCCAAATCTCCATAAGTAACTGCAAGTAAATCGCAGGTTATTGCCGAGATAATAACTAGACCATAATTAAAATGAATAGTTTCTGTGGCTATTCATGCAAGTAATTTTAACCGCGTTTAGGAATACCTTTTAGATGCGGCTGAAGTAGTTGTATCATCTGAGCAAATACTTTTGGGTTAGCAGCAACAATATTACCGCTTTTTAACCAATGCTCTTCGCCTTCAAAATCGCCAACAATACCGCCAGCCTCTTGCACGATCAAACCACCTGCAGCAATATCCCAAGAAGATAAATTCAATTCGAAAAATCCATCAGACCAGCCAGCAGCTACATAAGCTAAATCTAATGCAGCAGAGCCTGGCCGACGAATACCAACCGTATTACTAATCATATCTCTCAGCATCGCCATGTAGGTATCTAAATAGCTAAAATCACGAAATGGAAAACCAGTTGATATTAAGGAGTCTTGCAGTTTAGTCCGTTTACCAACACGAATGCGCTTGTCGTTTAAAAAGGCACCACGGCCTTTAGTTGCTGTAAACAAATCGTTACGTACCGGATCATAAATGACAGCCTGTGTTAATTTTCCTTTTTGCTGAAGTGCAATAGAAACACAGTAACAAGGATAGCTATGTAAAAAATTAGTTGTTCCATCTAATGGGTCAATAATCCAAATATTTTCGGCCGTCTCGTTAGTGTCCCCAGTTTCCTCACCTAAAAACCCATGATCGGGATAAGCGTATTTCAGGGTATCAATAATCGCCTTTTCTGCTGCTTGATCTACCTCGCTCACAAAGTCGTTAAACGTTTTAGTTTGAATTTTTAATTGATCTAAATCGCGTGCAGCAAAATTGATGATGTCACCAGCTTGACGGGCAGCCTTGACGGCGATGTTTAACATGGGATGCATAGGAGGTTTTTCGTTAAGGCTGTTAAAATACTATTTTATCATTGAAGACAACTTAACCAAACCTTAAGTGACTAAACAAAGTAATTTAAACTAATTGCCAATTAACCAAAAGCTACCAAATTGAAAACTCAAGAAATCTTTAAAAATATCCGTATTGTTTTATGTCAAACCAGTCACCCAGGCAATATTGGCTCTAGTGCTCGCGCTATAAAGACCATGGGGTTTAACAAACTCTATTTAGTTAAACCTAAAATGTTCCCTGATGCGCAAGCAACATCATTAGCAGCAAGCGCAAAAGATATATTAGATAACGCAATCGTAACTGAAACGTTAACTGAAGCACTTGAGGGTTGTGCGTTTGCGATTGGGCTAAGTGCGCGTAAACGCCATATTTCACACGAAATTGTGAGCTCACGCGAGGCAGGACTTGAAGCGGCAAAAATTGCCAGCAAACAAGAAATTGCATTGGTTTTTGGTACTGAAATTAGCGGACTAACTAACGCGGAGTTGGATTGCTGCCAATTACTAGCAATGATTCCTGCTAACTTAGAATATTCTTCTTTAAATCTAGCCGCAGCGGTACAAATTGTTTGCTATGAAACACGCATGGCTATTACTACAGAGGAGCTTGATAAAGGAAATTTGCCAGAATTGGCTCATAATGAAGCACTTGAACATTTTTATACCCACCTTGAAGAAACATTGATACAAATAGGTTTTTTAAAACCAGACACACCTAAAAAAACAGGTGAACGGCTCCGCAGAATTTACTCGCGTGCACGCTTAGAAAAAGACGAGGTCAGTCTGTTGAGGGGAGTATTAAGCCTGACACAAACGCCTAGAAAACATAACAAACCTAAATAGGTGTTGCAATTGGCAAGACCTATTTAGTATTGTTTTTGAGTGCTTCTGGCTCAGAACCTTTAAGGTTAGTTTTAATAGGTGTCGCTGCTTGAGTATCACTATTAATGGCATCTTGTTTAGCGACGCCTTTGTTGACTTCAAGTGTAAAATTAGTTTTTACTTTTCCATCCTCACCTAACTCTTTTTTGGGTGCATATAATTGTATTCCTTGAGCTGCAATGCCATTACCTAATAATACTTGCTTAATCGCTTCACCGCGGGATACTGCTAAAGCTTGCAAGTCTTTTTCTGTAACTTCAACACTATCAATTAATGCCTTTTCTGCCTTCTCGAAATGCCCTTCTTCAGGTTTTTTAAACTTAGTCTTTAACTTTTTGAAAAAGCCCTTTTTTGTTAATTCATTATATAAATCATCAATTGCTTCTTGCGTTTTAGGGTTAGCTAAATCCACAAGTCCAGCAACTTGTCCTTCAGGTATTTTAACTCCCATTTCATTAGCTATTTGTTGGCGATAAGTCGCCTCTTGAATCGCTTTAGTGTCGCTACTAGGATCGTAAACAGGCGTAATACCAAGCGCGAGTTTTTTGCGCTTAGCAAGCCCTTTGCTTAACTTAACAACTTTTTCTAACTCTGGGGGTGATAATGATGATTCACCTGCTGCAAAAGTGATGGTATCAAACTTTATATCTCCACTGCCAAACATCTTACTTAATGCACTGAATGGTGCAGTCACTATTTTAGTCAGAACATTGCGAATCGCTTTCCAAACAATGCTACCGTAACTAAATTCTGGGTCGTCTAAACTACCTGAAATAGGCAAACCTAAATCAATTAACCCATCATTGTCTTCTAAAATTGCAATCGCTAAATCAAGTGGCAAATCTGCAGCACCTTCACTGTCAATCTTTTCACCTAGTTTTAATTTATTAATAAGGAATTGATTTTCACCTTCCAATTTTCGCTGTTTAATTTTATATTCTAAATTGACAGTCATTTTGCCCGAATCAATTTTTCGACCTGCAAATGTACCTGAGTAAGGCGATAAACCACTCATCTCAAGATTAACAAAATCGAGTGATAAATCTGTGAAGTTAGTCGCATCAAACGGTTGCACTTCGCCGTTAATTTTAGCAGAGCCATATTCGTTCACCCTGCCATCTAAAGAAACTTTGGAAATCACATCTTTTTTTGTCGATATGTTATTGACCACACCATTAAGCGCATGTATATCAGTACCAAATGGCAATCTCAGTGATAAATCAGCAAATTCCAATGCAGCGTCATTAAATTTAAGGGTGTGAATAATTACTGGAAATGCAGCTTCGGTTTCTGCTGTGGTTGTGTTAGTTACTACTTTCTCGACTGCTACCGCATTATCTTCATCAGCTGTTTGCTGGCGCATGATACGCGCAATATTATTGCTCTTATCTTCATTGATAATAAACTTACCCTCTAATTTATTAAATGTTAAGTTATCCATCTCTACTTTATTTGGTAGTAATGCTAGACTTAAACTATCACTACTTAACCGGTCCCAACTTAAAAATGCCGCATCATTAGCCTCTTCAACTAATGCCAGCTTTTTAACTGAAAAACCACCATTAAAGTTTAATGCTAACGCTTTATTTTGCTTAAGAGATAGCTCTCCTTTAACATCCACTGCTCCATCATTTAGTTTAAGCAATGCAAATTGATTAACGTAAGGCGCAAAGGGTTTTAAGGACAGCTCCGCCAATTTAAGACCAGTGTTTAACTTAAAGGGCGATGGCGTAAATTTTCCATTAGTAGTGAACTTTCCACCCTGTTTAACTTGGAAAGAAGCACTGATTGGCAATGGCTTTTGCATATCTAAGCTGACATTTTTAACCTCTAGCTTCGCTTTTTTAATATCTAATAATACAGGCGCCTTATTAATCTTATCCACAATATTGATACTGGCATTATCCATTACGAGAGTACTTAGTTTTACTTGCCAACTTTGTGCACCAATAGCTTTCTCTTTAGTCGCTTTTGTAGCCGCTACCTTTGATGTTGCAATTGGAGCTAATATGGCGCCCCAATTAATTGCGCCGCCTGAATCTCTAACCACAGAAGTGTTTAGCCCTGATATCAGTAAAGACTCTGCAGTGATTATTTCTTTACTCAAATCAACCTGGCCTTCAGATAATTTAATTTTCTGTATTGATACTGCTGGTTTTATAGATTTTGACTTGTTACGTGTTGAGTTAACTGTCAAAGCCAATAATTGGCTTTGAAGATTATCAATTATTAACTCCCCTGCAGATGAATTAACAGCTAAGCTCAAATTAAAGTCTTGTGTATTAACCAAGAGAGGTTGTTTAAAGCTTTGGTCTTCAATCTTTAGCGCCCAATGGCTAAGCTGAATATCATTAATCTCAAATTCCATCAACGATTTGGCTGGCTCATTAAGTGCTGGCTTTTCAATCGTTACTGCTACATTTTCTTCAACTTTTATATTTGTTTCTATTAAAGCTGGCTCTTTTATATCAATTTCTTGTTTAGTCTTTTTGGGGGGGGCAAAGGCTTGCTGCCAATTCATCAAACCCTGTTGGTTTTTGGTCGCGCTAACCATCCCTTTTGGTATCACAATTTGATTGACTATTGCTTTGTTCTCAACCAAGTCCAAACTGATTTGATTCACATCAATACTCGGCAGGCTGAGTAAAGAAACCTCACCTTTGCTAATATTTAAATCTGCCAACTTGATATTCAAATCCTCAAACTTTAAATCCAATACCTCTTGCAGCTGAATATCTAACTGCGGCATTGATGCATTAGTTTCTTTAAGTATTATTGTTGTATCCTCACCTTGATTCAATTGGAAATCAGCCAGCGTAAAATCCAATTGCTTTGTGTGTAACTCTGCACTTATATTGTTGAAAAAATCCAACTGCGAGGTGCTTATACCGACTTGTTTAATTGAAACATCTCCACCTTGAGAAAGCTGTGCAGCAATGTCGTTTAAGGCAATAGCCACATTATTGAGCAACAATTTAGGCGATGACTTAGGCATTGAAAAGTCGTAAATAAAGCTTGTTTGTATTCTTCCATCTGTAGCTTTAAACGGAAGATCAGACTCTTTAACTAACCTCAACAATTCTGGCAGATTGATATCTTCGAGAATTAACTTCCCCTTCGAAGCTACTGGGTTAACTGCAAGATCCCCCTTCCATTTCAGTGAACCGCCGTGCTCAGAGAATTTCGCTGAAATAGTATATTCGCCACGATCTTTAGGGAGTGTTGAAAAATCTTTTAATACAAAATTAATCGGCGTGAGTTCGGCTTTTAGTGGCTTTATTCGATTTGCATCCACATATTTCACATTGCCTTTACTAATAACAATGCTATCAAAACTCATACGCTGGATAGAATTACTTGGTGGCGCTTCGTTTTCACTCAATTTATCAATCAAACCATCCCAATTCAGCACGCCATCAGGTCCAATAGCTAGATTAAAGTTGGGGTCGAAAATACCGACTTTCTTAAACTTCCAGTTTCGGTTAAATATACCGCTTAATTCAAAATCAACAATTAACTGTTTGAAATTAAATAACTGCTCGCCTTTTAGTGTAGCTAACTGAAATCCATCAATCGTAGTTTTTAATCTAAAAGGATCAAACTTAACTTGCTCTACGCTAGCTTGGCTGGCCAGGTTTTTTTCTGCTATCCACGGAACTAGTTTTTTTGCTAAAGGATTTATCGCAAAGTGACTGAACAACACAAAGAAAAGATACAGACCAACGATATATTTTACAAGAAAGCTACCTGGAAATTTAGGCAATGGTTGTGAAAATCGTTTTTTGAACTGGCTTGACATATTGATAGCAGCATATTTTTATAGACAAGCTTTATTATGAGCCAGAACTTTATTTTTTACTATTACATAAAGGTGATGTCGACATATTATTTTTTATTTAATGCTATATATAAAAAGCAAGGTATCACAAAAATAAGTTATCTTTGCTCTTTTTAATGCATAAAGAAACCAGGCTATCATCATTAAATACATCTAAGGTATACCCAATAAACCAAACCAACACAAAACCCCAGTAATTTAGTCAACCATTATATTGTATGGCATAATAGGGCCATATTTTATTCGCTTTAAAAATAGATGTTTAAGCATATTAAAGAAGACATTACAATTGTATTTGACCGCGACCCAGCTGCAAGATCACGTTGGGAGATACTAACCGCTTATCCAGGCGTCCATGCACTTATTATGCATCGATTTAGCCATTGGCTATGGGGTATTGGCTTCAACTGGTTAGCACGCTTGAGTTCGCATATTGGTCGGTTTCTTACTGGTATTGAAATTCACCCTGGCGCCACGATTGGTCACCGTGTATTTATTGACCATGGCATGGGTGTTGTGATTGGTGAAACAGCGATTGTAGGTGATGAGTGCACGCTATATCACGGCGTGACATTAGGTGGTACCTCTTGGAACAAAGGCAAACGGCACCCCACACTAGAAGAAGGTGTTGTGATTGGTGCTGGAGCAAAAGTGCTAGGGCCTATCACTATTGGTAAAAATGCTAGAATAGGCTCTAACGCTGTAGTTGTTAAAGACATCCCTCAAGATGCAACCGCTGTCGGGATTCCAGCCCGTATATTAGAAGAAGAAAAAGCAAAAAAAGAAGCAGTAAAAGCTAAATTTAGCGCATACGCAGTAAGCGACGATGAAAACGACCCGATTAATAAAGCCCTACTGCCATTACAAGTAAAAATTGCAGCACAAGATACTGAGCTGAAAACAATTAAAAAAATACTTGCTAAATTTAGTGACGAGCACTCAGATAGCGCCTTGGCTGAAGCATTTGGCACTAACAAACCAAGCAGTAACGAAGAAAACACTAAAAAGCCGAAGCGCACTTCAAGCAAAAAAATCACCTCATAAACGAGCATATTTAAACAAATACAGTTTGGCTTGAACTTAACGCAATAATAATTGACTAAATTACTAGGTTATTATAAAATTTGAGCATAAATTCAAAGGGCATTCATACGGAACATGAGATTAACGACTAAAGGACGGTTTGCAGTCACCGCAATGTTAGATCTTGCTTTAAACGAGGCTGACAAAAAAGGTGTTGTTAAACCAGTGACGTTAGCTGGTATTAGCGAACGACAAGATATTTCACTATCTTATCTAGAACAGCTATTTAGTCGTTTACGTCGCCAAGGCTTAGTTTCTAGTGTGCGAGGTCCAGGTGGCGGTTATTGTTTGGCTAAGGCTAGGCCTGAGATTTCAGTTTCAGCGATTATTGCAGCAGTAGATGAACAAGTGGACGCAACACAGTGTGGCGGCAAAGAAGATTGCCATGGCGCTGAAGGTCGTTGTATGACCCATGATTTATGGGCATCGCTCAACGATAAAATTATAGATTATTTGTCTGGTATAAGCCTAGCAGATATGGTCAATATGCAAAAAGGTGAGGGTTTGACAAAGGTCTCCTTTGCACCAAATATTAATAGTAAAAATGTAATCAATAAACAGGATATTATCATTAATGGTTAGGGTCTATTTTGATCACAACAGCACCGCTGCATTAAAGCCACAAGCGCTTGAAGCTATGATGCCTTATTTGACAAATCAGCATGGCAACCCGACTAGCCAACACAGTTATGGCCGAAATGTGCGTGAAGCAATAGAACAGGCGCGTGCTCAAGTAGCACAGTCTGTAGGTGCACAGGCATCACAAGTTGTTTTCACATCGGGCGGTACAGAAGCTAATAATTTTGCTATTAAAGGCATTGCAGCCAATTTAGACGCTGCTCAAGTATTAGTCAGTAGCATTGAACACCCTTGCGTGAGTCGCCCTGCTGCTGGTTTGCAAGACTGGCAATTGAACAATATTAAAGTTGATAAAAACTGTAGCCTTGACCAAAAAAACCTGCAAAATTTGATGAATACGCCAACAAACTTAATATCAGTGATGTTAGCGAACAATGAAACAGGTGCGATTCAAGACATAACGAAAGTAGCTGAACTGGCTAGGGCACATAAGGCATATTTACATACTGACGCAGTTCAGGCGCTGGGCAAAGTCCCTGTCGATTTTACTGAATTAGACGTGCATGCCATGACAATATCTAGCCATAAAATCGGCGGGCCGTTAGGTGTTGGTGCATTAGTATTAAATAAACGCGTTGATATCGCACCATTGTTAGATGGTGGTGGACAAGAAAAAGCATTGCGCAGCGGCACTGAAAACATTGCAGCTATTGTTGGTTTTGGCGAAGCTTGTGAGCTTGCCGTATATAACTTAACTAATTACGCAACGCATACCACAAGCTTACGTGAACATTTAGAAACAGGCTTGCAAAGTGTGCAAGCACAGATTTTTGGTCAAACCACTAAGCGTTTACCTAACACAAGTTTTTTTGCTTTTAATAACATTGAAGGCGAAACATTAGTGACCGCCCTCGATAAAGAAGGCTATGCAGTGGCAAGTGGTTCTGCGTGTTCTAGTGTCAATAGTGAGCCTAGCCATGTGCTATTGGCGATGGGTGTTGAACCTGATGTTGCCCGTGGTGCAATTCGGGTAAGTTTTGGCTTAGACAATACATTAGAACAAGTAGATGGGTTTTTAGTAGCCCTTAAAAAAGTATTACAAGATTTAAAACAACTAACAGCGATAGCTGCTTAATAAGCGCGGCTTGTTATCAACGCTGATTTTAAAAGGATAAGAGATTAAACATGGAAAGAATGCCAATTTATTTAGATTATTCTGCAACGACACCTGTTGATCCTCGTGTAGCAGATAAAATGATTCCGTACTTAGTAGAAGACTACGGCAACCCTGCGTCACGCAGCCACCCTTACGGCTGGACTGCCGAAAAAGCTGTGGAAAATGCCAGAAAAGAAGTGGCTAAGCTCGTCAACGCTGACCCGCGTGAAATCGTATGGACGTCAGGTGCGACAGAATCTAACAACCTTGCCATAAAAGGTGCAGCAAACTTTTACAGCAGCAAAGGTAAGCACATTCTTACACTAGCAACAGAACATAAAGCGGTGATTGATGCTGTGCGTGAATTAGAGCGCCAAGGTTTTACCGCTACTTACTTGGAACCTGAACCTAATGGCTTAGTCGATATTGAAAAATTCAAAGCAGCCATTCAGCCTGACACGGTGCTTGCCTCTGTGATGTTAGTGAATAATGAAATAGGTGTGATTCAAGATCTTGAAGCTATTGGTAACTTATGCAGAGAAAAGGGTGTGATTTTCCATGTGGATGCGGCACAAGCAACGGGTAAAGTTGTGATAGATTTAGAAAAACTACCTGTTGATTTAATGAGCTTTAGTGCGCATAAAACCTACGGCCCTAAAGGAGTCGGTGCTTTATATGTTCGTAGAAAACCACGTATCCGTATTGAAGCACAAATGCATGGTGGTGGTCACGAACGCGGCATGCGTTCAGGCACTTTAGCCACGCATCAAATTGTTGGTATGGGTGAAGCATTTAGATTGGCGCGTGAAGAGATGGCAACTGAGAATGAACGTATCCGTATGCTACGCGATAAATTATTGAATGGATTGCAAGAAATTGAAGAGTCTTATATTAATGGTGATATTAATCAGCGTATACCGCATAATTTAAATATTAGTTTCAATTATGTAGAGGGTGAATCGTTGATTATGGCGATTAAAGGTATTGCAGTATCAAGTGGCTCAGCATGTACTTCTGCTAGTTTAGAACCAAGTTACGTGTTACGTGCATTAGGCCGCAGCGACGAATTAGCACACAGCTCAATTCGTTTTTCAATCGGTCGTTTTACTACTGAGGCAGATGTAGACTATACAATTAATCTACTTAAAGAAAAGATTGGTAAATTACGTGAGTTATCACCGCTCTGGGACATGTTTAAAGAAGGTATTGATATTAGTAAAGTAGAATGGGCAGCACACTAAATTATTTTGATTTAAATTAAAATTTTAAAATGCAATTAAAGTAGGAAGTAAAATAAACGCAGGTTTTGCAAAGCATTTTAATTGCGCATAGGAGAAGTGAAATGGCATATTCAGATAAAGTATTAGATCATTACGAAAACCCAAGAAACGTGGGTTCTTTAGATAAAAATGACCCGCAAGTAGGTACTGGTATGGTCGGTGCACCAGCTTGTGGTGATGTGATGAAATTAATGATTAAAGTGGATGATACAGGCGTCATTGAAGACGCAAAATTTAAAACTTATGGTTGTGGGTCAGCGATTGCTTCAAGTTCATTAGTAACTGAATGGTTAAAAGGTAAAACTGTTGATGAAGCATATGAAATCAAAAATTCGGCGATAGCTGAAGAACTTGCTTTACCACCAGTTAAAATTCACTGCTCAGTATTAGCAGAAGATGCCATCAAAGCAGCTGTAGCTGATATTAAAGCAAAACAAGCTGGTGAAAAGGCAGCTTAATGGCTATTAGTTTGACCCCAGCCGCAGCCAACCGTGTAGAGACGTTTCTAACCAATCGTGGGAAAGGTATTGGCTTGCGCCTGGGTGTAAAAACCACAGGTTGCTCAGGTATGGCATATACATTAGAGTTTGTTGATGAAATGCTAGACGAAGACACCGCATTTGAATGCCATGGCATTAAAGTAATTGTCGACCCGAAAAGCTTGGTTTACATTGATGGTACAGAGCTAGACTTTGCCAAAGAAGGGTTAAACGAAGGGTTTCAGTTTAGAAATCCAAATGTTAAAGACGAATGTGGTTGTGGTGAAAGCTTTACTATTTAGCTTATAATCGTGTGAATAAAAGTTACTTTGAATTATTTGGTTTAAGCCAAGCATTTAATATAGATTTAATTGCATTAGAAAAGCAATATCGAAAAATACAATCTGCGGCACATCCCGACCGTTTTGTTTCTGCTTCTTCTGCAGAAAAATTAAAATCTATGCAGATTGCTACATTAGCCAATGAAGCTTATCAAACGATAAAAAAACCTGCATCACGTGCAAAATATTTACTTACCTTACATGAGATTGATGCTACAAAAGAAACTAATACAGCGATGCCTGCAGATTTCTTAATGCAACAAATGGAATGGCGAGAAGCATTAGAAGACTCAAAATATGAAAAAGACATTACTGCTCTAGACACTTTATTGCATATTATGGAGCTAGAAGCTAATGACTTAACAAACAGCTTAACAACGCTGTTTGATGAAACAAAAGATTTAAAAAGTGCAACAGACATAACACGTAAACTTATATTTATAGACAAGGTGTGTGAAGATATTAATAAAGCTATCACACTGATTGAAGACTAATGGCATTATTACAAATTTCAGAACCTGGCATGAGTGCCGCACCGCACCAGCATAATTTAGCAGTTGGCATAGACTTAGGCACTACAAACTCACTTGTAGCGACAGTAAAAAGCGGTATGAGCACAGTATTGCAAGATGAACATGGTCATAGCTTATTGCCTTCTGTCGTGCGTTATGCGCCTGATGGCTCAGTTATTGTGGGGCACGAAGCCCAAGCACAACAAAGTGATGACCCCATTAATACCATTATTTCAGTAAAACGATTCATGGGCCGCGGCTTGAAAGATGTCGCCAATAAAGCGCATATCCCCTATCGCTTTATCGACAATGACTCATCACAAGGCATGCTGCAACTTGAAACACGGGCTGGCTTAAAAAGCCCAGTAGAAATTTCAGCAGAAATTCTTAAATCGCTTAAATTACGAGCTGAAGAATCACTAGGTGGAGAGCTCACAGGTGCTGTGATTACGGTGCCTGCTTATTTTGATGATGCTCAACGCCAAGCCACAAAAGATGCTGCACGTTTAGCAGGTCTAAATGTATTACGCTTACTTAACGAACCGACTGCTGCAGCTGTTGCGTACGGTTTAGATAATGCCTCAGAAGGCGTTTATGTGATTTATGATTTAGGTGGCGGCACCTTTGATGTCAGCATACTGCGTTTATCAAAAGGCGTCTTTGAAGTGCTTGCAACTAATGGTGATTCTGCTTTAGGTGGCGATGATTTTGATCACCGTATTTATTGTTGGGTATTAGAAAAAACTCGTGAAAACATTCCTAGTTTCAACCCACTTACTGAAGAAGACACACGCCTACTACTAACAAAAGCACGCCAAGCTAAAGAATGGCTAACAGATAATCACGAAGCACAAATCACATGTCAATTAAGTAACAATGTTATTGTAGATGTTACTTTAGCGGCGGATAAGTTTATTTCATTGTCAGAAAATCTCGTTAGTAAAACATTATCACCTATGAGTAAAGCCATGCGTGATGCAAAATTAAATATCAAAGGAATTAATGGTATTGTAATGGTCGGTGGTGCTACACGTATGCCACATGTACGACATGCCGTGCAAGCTTTTTTTGAACAAGAACCACTGACTAATTTAGACCCAGATAAAGTAGTTGCATTAGGCGCAGCTATTCAAGCAAATGTTTTAGCAGGCAATCGTAGTGATGAAGATTTGTTATTACTCGATGTTACGCCATTATCTCTAGGCTTAGAAACAATGGGCGGCTTAGTAGAAAAAATAGTGCCACGCAACGCAACACTACCTATTGCACGGGCGCAAGATTTTACTACTTACAAAGATGGCCAAACAGCAGTGAGCATACACGTACTGCAAGGTGAACGTGAATTGGTCACAGACTGTCGCTCTCTTGCCCGTTTTGAGTTACGCGGCATTCCCCCAATGACAGCTGGTGCAGCACGCATCCGCGTCACGTTTCAAGTCGATGCAGACGGCTTGCTATCTGTTAGTGCGCGCGAAGAAACGCAAGGTATAGAAGCACACATTGTTGTAAAACCTTCTTACGGTTTAAGCGAAGATGAAATCACAAGCATGTTAAAAGCATCATTCGGCTCGGCAGAGATAGACAAGCAAGCCCGCGCAGTTGCGGAAGCAAAAGTAGATGCAATCAGCCTTGTTAATGCTATTAAAGCAGCACTGTCAAAAGATGCAACACTATTAAGCGAGGAAGAAAAATCAAATATTGATATCCATATTTCTGCCCTAGAAGCTTTATTAGAGAGCGGAGAAAGTCATGAGATTCATATGGCAACCGAAGCACTCAATGCAGCAACAGAAAGCTTTGCCGCTAAACGAATGGATGCTAGCGTGCAACGCGCACTTGCTGGACAAAACATTGATGCAGTTAACTTATAAGATTAATTAAGAATATTGAAAAAAACGAGAAAATAGTCATGCCACAAATTATTGTATTACCTCACGAAGAGTTATGTCCAGAAGGCACAGCTTTTGACGCAAAAAAAGGCGACTCTATTTGCCAGAATTTATTAGATAACGATATAGAAATGGATCATGCCTGCGACCAGGTTTGTGCATGTACTACATGCCACGTCATTGTGCGTGAAGGTTACAACACACTGAACGAGGCGGAAGAAGATGAAGATGACTTACTTGATAAAGCTTGGGGCCTAGAGCCTTTGTCACGTCTTTCTTGCCAAGCTATTGTCGCTGAAACAGACTTAGTCATAGAAATTCCAAAATACTCACTCAATATGGCAAAAGAAGGCTAGCATTAATATAGCTAACTATTGCACATAACAACTATTACAAAGTTTAGACAAAAAAAGGTGAGTCTACCCACCTTTTTTATGATTTAAATCACTTACTAGCCTACAAAAGTATCTTCCATAAATTTAACTTTACCAGTCGATATATTGTATACAGCACCAACAATACCAATTTCTTTACCCGCCGTCATATCATCTAAGATATCGCTGCAACGAATAATGCTTTCAATCTGATACTTAACATTAAGCTCACATACTTTTTGAACGAAATCATCATTTTTTGAGGTGCGGTGCTCTTCTGATGCAACGGATTTTTCGTGGCGAATTGCCGGTTTAATCATGTTAATAATTTCACCAATATGACCGTCTTTAAAATCGTCACAAGCAGCTTTTACAGCTCCACAACTAGTGTGACCCATGACAACAATAAGCTTGGCACCTAAATATTTACTACCAAACTCTAGACTACCGATACATTTATCAGAAGCAATATTCCCGGCTAAACGTACACTGAAAATATCCCCTAATGCTTGATCAAATAACAGCTCAACAGGAGCACGCGAATCACTACAACTGAGTACTGAAGCAAATGGATGTTGCTCGTCTTTTGTAATGGCTATAAGCGACTGAAAATCCTTTTTTGACGCCTCTTGATTAGCAAATCGCTCATTACCTTCGACAAGGAGAATCAACGCTTCTTTTGGGCTCATTTTATCGCGATCTAATAACGGGTGTTTATACATGGCATTTCCTATCAGAAAATTGTAATTAGCAAAAAATTAGAGATTGGGATCATAATCTAATAATTCAACATCAATCACTTTAAGATTAGCATGTAATAGATAATTCTCAATCACTTCATGAATATCATAATCAATGACTTTACTGCGTGTACAGTCGATAATAACTTTTGAATTAGCCGGTATCTTTTCTAGTGATTCAATAATATCAGCTTTATTAAAGAACGAGACTTGTTCAGAAAGCACAATATGATGCACTTCTTGCCCATGCTCTGTTGTAATAATATCTTTAATATAATGAGAGTGTTTGTATCGGTGATACAACGTAAAGAATAAGCCAACGACTAAACCAGCAGTAATGCCTTTTAACAAGTCAGTAAATATAATGGCCAAAATAGTCACGATGAATGGAATAAATTGCTCCCACCCCAGTTTATACATTTCAAAAAACAACTTAGGTTTTGCTAATTTATAGCCGACAATAATTAGAATAGTAGCTAAACTCGCTAATGGAATCATATTAAGGTATTCAGCAATAGTAATGGCACTAATCAGTAAGAAAATACCATGCAATACTGCTGACGTTTTCGATTTAGCCCCAAAAGCAATATTAGCAGAGCTTCGAACAATCACTTGCGTCACTGGCAAACCGCCAATAAATCCTGAAAGCATATTTCCTAGGCCTTGTGATTTTAATTCGCGATTAGTCGGGGTTACGCGTTTGTAAGGGTCTAATTTATCGGTTGCTTCTACACATAGCAAGGTTTCTAAACTGGCTACAATCGCCATTACAAACCCAATTTTATATACTTCAAAATTAGTGATCTGTGAGAAGTCAGGGAAAGTGAAAAAACTGACAAAATCAGACAAACTATTAGCAACTGGCAGGCTGACAACTTGGTTAGCGTCTAAGGTAAAATTAAAAACTCCATACTGATATAGGTTGAACATCAAGATACCGAATAGGACCACCGCGACAGGGCCTTGAATAATCTGAAATATTTTATGCTTTTTAGAAAAAACCTGCTCCCACAAAATAAGCATAGACAGTGAAATAAGAGAAATCAATAAGGCACCAGGTGTTAAAAACTCAAATGCACTCATGATTTCAGTAAAAGTATTACTGCCATCCCTAAGCTGGAAGGCAAAGTTTCCCTCATATTCAAAATCATAACCAAGTGCATGAGGAATCTGCTTCAAAATAATCAGCAAACCAATGCCAGAAAGCATCCCTTTAATGACTGATGATGGGAAAAAATAAGCAATTACACCGGCTTTTAAAAAGCCTAGAATTAATTGAAAAACACCTGCGATTACTACTGCAAGTAAGAATGTTTCAAATGAGCCAAGTGATGCAATAGCGCCTAAGACGATCACAGCTAAACCAGCCGCTGGGCCGCTTACGCCTAATGGAGAACCACTTATTAGCCCAACAACTATACCGCCCACTATCCCCGCAATAATGCCAGAAAATAATGGTGCTCCTGAAGCTAGTGCAATACCTAAGCATAATGGTAAGGCGACAAAAAAAACGACAATACTAGCAGGTAAGTCACTTCTAAGATTACTAAATAGGTTATTTGGATTCATAAAAAAAGTAACCCCTCAACAAAAATATTACATATACCAGAACAAAACGTAATGAGTAACATATTGTAAGATGGATCTAGCTTTAAATCTAATGATTAATGACTATTTTGTTTTATGTACAATAAAAAAGACGATCTAAAATTCGTCTATGTAATATTAGTAAATATCAATCAAATTTATATTTCATATGTGGTCTTTTACTAGTAAAACGTCTATTTAGACTTTTAGATACTTCTGACTCAGGCACGTCTACTATGGTTGCGCCAACCCAAGCATCATCAGCTTTATAATTACTTTTATTTCTCACTGCTTGATTTTGATATGGACGTCTACTTATAAATCTAAGTCTTAACGCATTATTCTTATCTTGACCCACTTGTGAAGTGTCTGCCAAAACTATATTTTCATGCTTGGTATCGGCATTTAATGCTTTTACATTTCCTTCGTTAGCATTCGCATTCAATGCAAGACCACTTGTTAACAATCCAACAATAATTAAACTTTTCATTTTTTTATCCTCATAGTGTATTCAAAAACAACTTAATCTCAGTAACTTACTTATCTCTAAATTATGATACGTATTTTGCAGGTAATAATGAAGTAAAAAATCCGCCACTATACCTACATCGGTATATACTGATCGGCATATGCCAGAAGAAATAACTACTGATAGTATCGATAATGTGGCTAGTGCTCGAATGCTACGCAGAAACATGCAGCAATCAGAGTCTGAACAAGCAACCTTGCGTTTATTCAACCTATTTGGCTTTAGTCTGTTTGAAAAAGGTTGGTCTGCTGAAAGCGCACAATTAATCCTGAATGAAGCTTGCAATCAATTTGGTGCTCAGCATGGCATGATTGCAAAGCAAGATGGCGGCACCCTAAATGTGATTGCAAAACTAGGAAAGACATTCCCAACTGGCTCACGTATTCCAATAATGGGGGGGCTAGGGACTTTATTAAAATCCCCTTGCAAGTTTCATGTAAACAAAGAAGCGAATGCGCTATGGTCATTTAATAAAGATGACGCGTTTACAACATTCACAATGCCAATCGCCTACCAGCATCAACCTTTAGGCATTCTAGCTTTAGCAAGTATTAAAACCTTGCTAACTAAAGAAAATATCACTACCTTGCATAGCTTAGCTGGTTTATTAGGCACCTCGATCGCCCTATCTGAAAACAAGTCATCGTCGACAGTGGATTTATCAGAACTCGACGTACTGACGCCACGAGAACGAGAAGTCTTCGCGCTTTTACCCTCTGGACACAGCAATGCAGAATTAGCGGCACTATTAGAAATAGCTTCCGGTACAGTCAAAGTGCATGTGGAGCGAATACTCAATAAACTGAGTCTAAGAGACAGAACACAAGCTGCAGTAAAAGCAGTTGAATTAGGATTTAAGTCATAAACAACAGGCTAAAATTATGATAAGAAAACTTATTAAGTGGCCAAACTACATTTTACTTTTTTGGCAAGACCTTCCATTAGCTAAAAAAGGCATCGTCGTTATTATGCTGCCTTTGGCAGTCTTACTAACCTCACTCGTTTCCTTATATCAATCTGAAAAACATTTAGCTAGCTTAGAAAATCAGCTGGCCACTGCGTTAAAAAATCAACGAGATATTCAAACAGTACACACTAAACTACTGCAGGCCTCCACTGGGATTCGAGATTATCTATTGACTGGCGACAAGGCTTTTTTAACAAGCTTTTCCCGCGCGCACAAAGAATTGCCTTTGAGGTTGGCTGCACTTCATAAACAAGTTGAGAATAAGTTACAAAAAAATCGCATTGCCAAGATTACGAGCTTGGTTGAAGTAAACCTCGGTCACTTAACCACTTTATCTGGCAATGAATCAGAAATTGCATCTGATTTTCTAATCGACCAATTTAAACTGCAAGTTAAGAATATGAATAACTTACAGTCTGAAATTAAATACTTTAATAAGCTAGAGGCAATACTTGTTGAACAAGATCAAGCCAACGTCAATTTACAACGAAGACAAAATATAACCATTACCACTATTGGAGCAATTGGCGGGATTATTGGTGCCATACTCGCTGTCTGGCTTTTCTCTGGCACAATCGTTAAGCGGGTAAAATCACTACGAGACAATGCAGCACATTTAGCACGAGCAGAAGCATTGGAACTTCCCTCAAAAAGCAAAGATGAACTGGGTCAATTATCGGTAGAGCTTGAACACGCTTCAAGACTATTGGCAAAAAATATTGAATCTGCAACTCTAGCTAAGAAAGAAGCTGAGCAGGCCAACAAAGATAAAAGTGCCTTTCTATCACGCACTAGTCATGAATTACGCACACCACTTAATGCAATACTGGGCTTTGCACAACTACTTCAAACTGAGCTTAAGCCTGGTCAAAACAGAGATTATGTTGATTTAATCAAAAATGCAGGGGATCACTTACTTAAACTGATAAATGATGTGATAGATATCGCTAAAATACAGTCTGGTGAATTATCTTTACCTCTAATACCAACACCTGTTAATGAGCTAATCATAGAGGCTGTTCATTATATTTCCCCCCTTGGTAAAATACGTGATGTAGAAATTAAACATAGCATTGAAGATAATCTTTTTGCGTTAGCAGATAGGCAAAAATTATTGCAAGTACTACTAAATTTATTGTCAAATGCGCTTAAGTATGGCCCCGCTAACTCAGCTGTATTAATTAAAGCTTACCAAGATGAAAGCACAATTATTGTAGAAGTTTTTGATGAGGGTCTTGGCATCCCAGATGAATTAAAGTCTCGTTTATTTAATGCGTTTGATCGCTTAGGGGCTGAGCATACAAAAATTGAAGGCACAGGTATAGGCTTAGCACTTAGTAAACAAATTATGATAGCTATGCAAGGCAGTATTCATGTCTCAGATAATAAAAGCTTATTTTGGATTGAGTTGCAAGCAAGTGCTAAGATTCCATCAAACAAAGTAAATAGCTACACTATATTAAACACACCCAAAATAACGCCACTATTAGATAAAAAATCTATTATTTATGTCGAAGACAATATAAGTAATCGCACATTAGTTGAAGCTGTTATTAAGCGGCTTAGCCATATAAAACTACTTTGCACGACAACAGTTAAAGAAACTAAAATTTTATTATCAGAAGTTATACCTGCACTAATGATTATTGACTTACATTTGCCAGATGAGTCTGGTGAAGTACTTGTGAATTACATGAAACTGCATGAGCCATTGGCAAACATTCCGATTATAGTACTCAGTGCAGATGCTACTAAAGACTCTATTCAGCGTTTAGAATCCGCTGGTATTGATTTTTATATGACGAAACCATTTAATATTTCTGAATTTTTAGACAATGTCTCCACCTTAACTCAAGAAAAAAGAACTGAGATTATCGATGAACGAAGCTGACATATTAAATGCCAAAATTCTCATTATAGATGATGCTGATGCAAACTTGCGCTTATTAGAATCGCTACTGGCTAAAGAAGGCTTTAGCCAAGTCATTAGCACTGCAGACTCGACTAAAACAATTGATTTATTTACTGCATTTGAACCTGATCTTATTTTATTAGATTTAATGATGCCAGAACTAGATGGCTATGCTATCTTAGATTTATTACAAAAGCATATCCCTGAAGATACATTTCTGCCGATTTTGGTATTAACTGCAGATGCCACTATTGCGGCCAGAAGAAGAGCACTTGCATTAGGTGCAAAAGACTTTTTAACTAAACCATTTGATAATATTGAGGCTATGCTTAGGGTATGGAATTTATTAGAGACACGCCTCCTATATCTTAAGCTTAAGTCTTACCAAGAAAACGCTTACCCACTCAAACGCTCGCTTAGCGAGAAATAAAAAAGCCCACTAATAAAACCGAGGTTTATTTAACAACTTTCTAATTTAAGTTAGTATGCCCACTGCGCTCTTAATGTAAATATATTAATGTCATCAGCTGCACCACCAGAGGCAGTTGTAATAGGACCATTATTGATATCAAACATTCTTGAGTAATCAGCCATAAACCGGACGTTGTAACTTAGGTACCAGTTCAGTGCGGTAGTAATACGTTTCCCTTTCCCACCAAGTGCATCACCCAAATCAAGTGCGTCATAACGTGCTGCTACTTCCCAAGCACCCCATGTGCCATTTTTCAGGCTGAAGTTTGTTTTTGGTTTCAAACCTTTAAACTCACCATCGGAGCCTTGATAGCTGCGACTTTCACCTGTCAGTGTATAACCAACTTGTGCATACCATGCAGTAAAGTCTATATCATTACTAAGACTACGCTCAATATCGGCTTTAGCAAACTCACTTTGGAAAGAAAGTGGGCCATTCATTGCTGAAAGCTCTAACAAACCAACATTCAATCTATCGAAGATAAGGTCAACTGTACTAAGCAATTCAAGATTAGAACTATTCGTTGTTTCGTATGCAAAGTTATTTCTATCCTTACCTAAAAACTCTCCATTATCATCTAAAGAGCGTGAAGCATAGTTTGCACCAACGTGTAACACCTTATCTTTTTCGTTGATCGGCGCCCAAGTACCTCGAAAAGCGAAAGCATTGCCCTTTTTCTTTCTGTCATCTTTTTCAGGGTCAAACTGATCACCATAAGTACCACCTTGTACATTCCAATCTTTACCATAAACTTTTGCATTCAGACCAATGGAACGATCAAACCATGGTGTTGTTAATGCAGAAACCATTGAACGCTCTGTAAACATAATGTCACTTGAGCTTTCTTGCACTTCCATACTCATGGCATGTTTTTGTTGACCTACTATAAATTTCCAACCTTCAATACCTTTATATGCCAAAAACATGTCTTTCACACTGACTGCATCTCCAGCCAACTCAGCTTCAAAAATGTATATCAAGTTTCTGAATGCTTTACCTGTTATGTTTACCCGTGCACGACGTATATTAGAACCATCTGTAGCATCTGCTGACTGACCAGGGTTACCTCTCTCAATCAAACCTTCATCGTTACTATGATCTGTCACCTCTAGATGCAAACGACCACCAATATACGTTGAGAAGTTACCATAAGGACCTTTAAACAATAAGCCTTTTTTGACGACTTCAACACTATCTTGTTTCTTTTCTTTTTTAATTACCGCTTTTGCTTCACCCGCAGCGTCTTTCATCATTAAAGCCCCACCCTCAGGTGCTGTTTCTTCTCTAATTGGTTCATTAACAATATCATCTGTCGGGTCAGCTATAGCAGTTCCGCCAAAAATCAACAACAAAGCTGCTGAAGTTGCAGTAATGGCACATAATTTAAAATTCATTCAAAAATTCCTTCTGGATAGAAATACAATATATCAACGAAAGGATTCTTGCTTGACTAATTATGTCAGTCTGATGATACTTCCTCATAAAAAAACCCTATTGCATTCCTGCAACAGGGTTTAAAAAATTGTAAAAAGCCCACACCAGCGGCTTTTTACAGGCCTACCAACTGGCTACACTTGCTTAAAATGACACATCCCACTGTACGCGAACTCTATTCTCACTAGCATCTTGGTTGACAAACCCATCTTCCAGCGTTAAATGTGAGAAGTCGGCTGTAATTTTGTTGTTATGACCAGACATAAACCAATTTGCCGCTAGGGTAAACTCTTCACGCTCATTATCTTCATTTATATCAGCCCTATTTGGCTCCTCTACATAAGCGTAGCGAGCTGCAAGCTCAAGCTCTTTAGGAACAAAGGACATAAGGTTGTGAAAGAAGTAACCAGCTTGCACGTAACCACCAGTCAAATCACTTGAAGTGCTGTTAACGTTATCATCAACAGTTTTTTTATGGAATTCTTCTTGGAAGGAAAATCCTCTGTACTTGAATGCGGCGCCCTGTGTCCATTGATCGACATCAAATTGCCCATTGGCTGCGCTAAGAGGCCTGCTGAAACCATCAAGATTCCCACAACCACCAGATGACCAACGGGTGCAACGACCTGTGTTCGATGCGGTAGCTAACGAGAAGCTGCCGGTAGGTTTTTCCGTAAACTCTACGTCTGTTTGTCTAAATTTAAGTTCGCGTCCAAGGAAATTCCATTGCAATCTGGCCATTCTCATCAAATTGTTATCATCGTTACGAACGCCACGACCCTCACCAGTATAAACGCCTGCCCAGTAGTTCATATCGGCAGCTGAGCCTTTGAACAAACGGCCTTGCAACTGTGCACCAACCTGACGGTCAATGGTAAAGACTCGGTTGGCTATAGAACGCTCCACAAACTGCTGGCGACCAGATGAATCAACTCGCTCCCTATTGTAATTAATTTTCCACTGGCCAATTCGTGCACCCAGATAATCATATTTAGCTATATCAGCACGCCAATCAATAACGCGTGTACTCGCGTTAGCACTACCATCATCGGTGTTACGGGTTGGTTGCAGGTCCAATTCGAAATAATATTTAAGCCAAGGTTGAAATGCGTGGCCACCAATCTTCATTCGCAAACGGCGCCCTTCAAATGTGTTTTGGCTATTATCGTCAAAATTGCCGAGTCGGCGTGGATCGCCAGTCGATGGGCTGGTGAAACGCATTTGCGCACGCCATAATAGGTTCGTCTGAAATTTGCCATCAGCTGTTTCCAGACGGAAGCCTTTTGAGCTATGGCTGGCTTTTACTGGGAACTCCTCATCTACCTGCTTTGCCACCTGGGCAGAGACGGTTTTTTCCACCTTTTTATCCATTGCTGCTTGTTCACCCGCACGGCCTTTAAGCAATGAAGCACCTTCTTCTTCAGTCAATATACCTTTAGAAATTAGTGCATTAACAATATCGTCTGTCGAATCAGCCATAGCAGAACCGCCAAAGCTCAACATTAAAGTTGCTGTTGTAGCAGCTGCAATGTTACGTAGTTTAAAATTCATTCATAACTCCCTTTTGGATATCAAGATAAATACAATTAGTTTCAACGAGAGGGATTCTGCGTGATTTATATGACAGTTTGATGACATTTACTTACATAAAAAAACCCTGTTGCATTTCTGCAACAGGGCCTAAAAATGAACTTAAAAAAGCCCGCATCTGCGGCTTTTAAATATATCAACCTCGTTTTTACATAAGCTTTTTAATCGCTTGCTTCAAGCCGCATATGGGGAAACAAAATGACATCACGAATACTTGGGCTATCTGTTATCAACATGACTAACCGGTCTAAACCAATGCCACAACCGCCTGTAGGCGGCATACCATACTCAAGCGCACGGATGAAATCGGCATCGTAGTACATGGCTTCGTGATCGCCTGCTTCTTTGGCTTTCATTTGTGCCTGAAAACGTGATGCTTGATCTTCAGCGTCATTGAGCTCACTAAAACCATTGGCCATTTCTCGACCGGTAATAAACAATTCAAAACGCTCCGTCACCTCAGGGTTTTCATCACTCGCACGGGCTAAGGGCGACACCTCAACAGGGTAGTCGATAATGTATGTAGGCTGCCAACATTTGCTTTCAACTGTTTCTTCAAATAATCCCAATTGCAATGCGCCTAAACCTGCGTGTTCAAATGGCTTAGCGCCAAGTTTTAGTATTTCAGCGCGCAAAAAATCAGCATCGCCAAGTTGGTCTAAGTTATATTTTGGTGCATATTTTTGTATTGCTCCAACAATGGTTAATCGCTCAAATGGTTTACTTAAATCAACTTCTTTACCATCGTAACTAATAACAGCAGAACCTGTAGCAGCAATTGCAGCTGCACGAACACATTGCTCAGTAAAATCCATTAACCAATGGTAATCAGTATAGGCGGCATAAAATTCCATCATGGTGAATTCTGGGTTATGGCGCACACTTAAGCCCTCATTACGAAAACTACGGTTAATTTCGAACACACGTTCAAACCCACCAACCACCAGACGTTTTAAATAAAGCTCAGGGGCAATACGCATAAACATTTGCATGTCTAACGCATTATGATGAGTAGTAAATGGCTTGGCCGAAGCACCACCTGGGATAGGATGCAACATTGGTGTTTCAACTTCTAAAAACTCATGTTCAACCATGAAGTTGCGTACCGCTGAAACCACTTTAGAACGGGTTACAAACGTCGCACGGGTTTCTTCTGAGGTAATTAAATCAACATAGCGTTGCCGATACTTAATTTCTTGATCTACTAAACCATGATATTTTTCAGGTAGTGGACGTAATGATTTGGTGAGTAACTTAATTTCGCTTACATGAAGCGAAAGCTCACCAGTTCTAGTTTTAAATAAGCGCCCTGTCGCCCCCATGATGTCGCCTAAATCCCAGTGCTTAAAGCTAGCGTAAAGTGCTTCACCAATTTCATCTCTTGCTATATAAAGTTGAATACGGCCTGCCGTATCTTGAATAGTTGCAAAACTGGCTTTACCCATTACGCGTTTAAGCACCATTCGTCCTGCAACTTTTGCAGGAATCGCTTGTGGATCAAGCGCTTCTTTATCTAATTCGTCATATTTTTCGTGTAAGTCAGCTGATTTATGTTCTGGCTTGAAATCATTTGGAAAGACTGCAGTGTTATTTTCTTTCGCCGTTACTCGCATCGCTTTTAATTTTTCACGACGCTCTGCTATGACGTGGTTTTCATTGATAAGTGGTGATTCTTTTGTATGATCGTTCATTTTGGCGGACTCGTGTCTTAAAGTGTTTACGCAATGGTTTTCTTACCTTGCTTTGATTTTCTGCTTGTGGACTAATTATTTTTACGCTTAATCAATCATTTTAGCATTGTTATTTGTAAGTGAATGTTTTAGCTTAACTATGTTGAGCTATTGTTATCAGCATTAGTTCGTTTATCTTGAACATTTGTTATTTGACTGGGCATATCCTGATTAGCGATGACATGCAGCTCTGCTAGCGAGGCATATAGTGCTGGGCTAAATAATCTAGAAATAATAGATGAAATAAAAGAAATAGCCATCAGACTTATGACCATTTCATGACTATCAATCATCTCCATAACAATAATAAATGACGTTAACGGTGCTTGCGTAACTGCTGCTAGAAACCCTGCCATGCATAATGCGCATATTGCAGCAGTTAGATATTCATGTCCGAATAATGGCGTTAAACTGCTACCAATACCCGCACCTATGGAAAGTGAAGGTGCAAATATGCCACCTGGTATACCACTTAAATAACTAAAAATAGTGGCTAAAAATTTTACTGGTGCATATACCCATGACTCAGAAGATGCACCTGTTAACATTTGCTGAGCTTGAATATAACCAGACCCATGAGCATCGCCATTAGTGACAAAGCCTAGCAAGGCGACCATCAAACCACAAAAGCCTGCCCACCATAATGGATGCAATGTTCTAAGTGCGCCTAAACGTCCTTTCATTTTGCTAGATGAGAGCAAAGTGCGGCTAAAAACACCACCAGAAATGCCGCATACAATGCCACAAAGAAGAACAGGAATAATAATCTGCCGATCAATAACCCCAACAGAGAAAAAACCGAAATAGGTATAGTTACCCTGCAGTGAAATCGATACTAAACCTGAAAGAACGATAGCAGAGATAATTACACCATTGGTTTTCTGTTCAAACCGTCTACCTAATTCTTCAATGGCAAAAATAATCCCAGCCAATGGTGTATTAAATGCAGCAGAAATACCAGCAGCCCCACCAGCTAATATCAAGTGTTTTGGATTGACAGTAAAACCCGGTGGTAAAAAATGTCTAAATGAATGCATAACACTGGCAGCTACTTGCACCGAAGGGCCTTCGCGCCCAGCAGAAAAGCCTGCCGCAACAGCGCTAATACCTAATAACACTTTACCAAATGCTAATCTCAAATTAATTAATGTCGGGTATTTTCCTGATTTACTTTCTACCTGAAGCGCTGCCATCGTTTGCGGAATACCACTACCACCAGCACCTTTGAACCAACGGTTTGTCATCCAAACAATAGCTATGCCTGCCAAGGGTGTAAGTATAATAGGTAACCAGCCGTATTCGCCTTGCAGTTTAAAGAAAAATTCGTTTGCATGCTCTGTAGCTCTTGCAAACATTACGACCACTAAACCAGCCGTTGCTGCAGCCAGCCAAACAATGACTCGGCCATGCCAAGCATCAAAGTCAGCCAAGCGCGAACGTTTAATGGAAGAAACTATTTCGTCAGACGGTTGCATACGATTAATTAATACTTTGTAATAAATTTATTTAAAAAAAGTTTATTTTCGCTAATGATCAACATCAAGAGTGATCGCTTTGGGCAACACAAATGATGGCAGAATTGTAGATATTGCTCCATAAATAAGCAAACCACCAAATAGGGTATCAGTAATAAAATAGCGCTCATGCAGAATAGTTGCAATCACCAATGTAAATATAAGTGTTGGTGCCAAAGCAATTGCCACATAGAAACTACTTTTCAGGTCATCCCCATGCAACCAGTTTCTTTGCATAGTGATAATACCAACTCTAAGCGGCAATACAGCTACACTAATCGTTAGACCTAGCCATAAAGACTCCCACTGCAGGGCACTTTGAGGCACATTCATGCCACTGTAAAAGAAATAAAATGGCACAAAGAAAGAAGCAAATAATGCAATAGCATGTAAATTACTATCGGAGGCAAGTGTTGGCATTTTTTCACGTAATTGTCTTGCAGCAAAACCAGTTAAGAACGCTCCAACGAGATAATAAACACCGATATGCTTTGTCAAAAATGCGGCGACCAAACCAACCATCACTAACAAAGAAAATTCGGAGCCTGGTGCGTGAGGAATCACTAAACGACCAAGCACAATAAGTAACAAAGGCAAACCAAACGCAATAAGCAACAACACACCTGAAGCTGTCATTAATGATGTGTATGACTGAGATTTTAATATTACAAACAATAACAGTAACGCTAACAACTCTCCGACAACCGCTTTTGTGGTTACCCAATACTTCTCACTATCAGTAATACCAAGCGTGCTTAAGGATTCTAAGATAAAGCCTGTTGATGGGGTGAAAATAGCCAATGCCAGGAGCCCTGATACTTGCCAACCAAATTGAAAATACTTCATCGTCAACCAAACAGATGCGGCTAACACAACACATCTAATAAACAAATGCTTAAATAATGCCCATGCATTTTTTCTCAGATCATCTACATTAACTTCTAAACCTGCAAAAAGAAATAATGAAGATATTCCTAATGCAGAAAGCAAGCCTAACGTCTGATCGCGGCTAAAGTCTGCTAAAAACAGCACCGTACCAATACCAAGGGCAAAGCAGGTTAAAGGCGCTGGAATCTTAAATCTTTGCAACGCACGCGGAACAACAAGCAGTATGAAAATTACGCCTAATAATACTAATTGAGAAGTAATGCCAAGTAATTCCATATCGCTCCCTAACTTTATAATTTATTTTATGCATCATAAATGCCCAACAATCAGGAGGCAAGCATTCTGTTATTAATACTAATCAAACACCTTGTTTCAAACTTTCCATAATAAATGGGTCAAGGTCTCCATCTAATACACCTTGCGTATTCCCCACCTCAACACTGGTCCGCAAGTCTTTAATTCGTCCTTGGTCTAACACATAACTTCTTATTTGATGACCCCAGCCAATGTCTGTCTTATTATCTTCCATCGCTTGTTTTTCCTCGTTACGCTTACTTAGTTCTAAATTATATAGCGCGCCTTTTAGCATCTTCATTGCTTCATCTTTGTTACGATGTTGCGACCTGTCATTCTGACATTGCACGACAACATTGGTAGGCAAATGCGTAATACGCACTGCAGAGTCTGTTTTATTAATATGTTGGCCTCCTGCACCACTTGCGCGATAAGTATCAATCCGTATATCCGCAGGGTTTATTTCTATCTCGATTGAATCATCGACTTCAGGAAAAACTTGAACGCTAGCAAAACTAGTATGACGCTTTGAATTTGAATCGAATGGTGATTTTCGTACTAAACGATGGACTCCATGTTCTGTACGCAAAGTACCATAGGCATAATCGCCAGATATTTTGATTGATGCGCCTTTAATACCAGCCACGTCACCCTCAGACTGCTCCAACACTTCAATCTTAAAGCCCTTGCGCTCGCAATAGCGCAAATACATACGTAATAACATATTTGTCCAGTCTTGTGCTTCTGTACCCCCACTGCCAGATTGAAACTCAACAAAGCAGTTATTCGCATCCATTGCTCCAGAAAACATTCTTCTAAATTCTAATTCAGCAACCTTTTCTTCTACTGCTTCAGAGTCTTTGGCAATACTTAATAAGCTCTCGTCATCATTTTCATCGCGAGCCATTGCAAATAACTCACGACTATCATTAACAGTATTTTCAATATCTGTGAGACTGGTAACAACTAGTTCTAAAACTCGCTTTTCTTTGCCTAATTTTTGTGCATTTTCTGGAATACTCCAAATATCAGGGTCTTCAAGGAGGCCATCGACTTCGGCTAAACGTTGTGCTTTATTCTCAAAGTCAAAGATACCTCCGTAGGGCAAGACTGCGTTCGCTTAAATCCACGAGTCGATTGGCAATAAGATTAAGTTGTTCAGCTTCCATAGATTAGTTTCTTTTGATTTACTGATAGGACAGTTTCTTGAGCTTTAATTATACAACAAAGTTCTAACAAAAAATCTTAGTAGATTAAGTCTTGCAAGGTTTTAACACGCCCCCTATCTTTATAAAAAATTTAGTTCGCAAGGTGATTTAATATCGTAAATAACTTTTCTGAAAGAGGTCAAAATTTCACGTTAAAATACCGTATCATGACTTGTCATAAAAATGTCACAATAACTCAGTATTATAAGCGCTTACTTAAACAAGGACTATCATGCAACCAATTTCGTACAAATCAGTCGCAAAAAATACCATTCATTTAGCCAGTGCGTTCGCGGTTATCACTACACTTAGTGCTTGTTCACAATCAGATGGAATAGGTGCATCAGATAATGTAGACAGGAACGCTATTATCAAGATTGATGGTTCAAGCACTGTATTCCCAGTCACTGAAGCAGTTGCTGAAGAGTTTCAAATTGCTACAAAAACAAAAGTAACCGTCGGCATTTCTGGTACCGGTGGTGGCTTTAAAAAATTCTGCCGTGGTGAAACAGACGTTTCTGGCGCATCTCGCCCAATCAAACAAAAAGAGATCGAACAATGTAAAGAAGCAGGGATTGAGTTTATTGAACTACCGGTTGCCTTTGATGCGCTAACCGTTGTGATTAATCCAAAAAATGATTTTGCTAGCGAAATGACAGTCGCAGAATTAAAAACAATATGGGCGCCTGAGGCACAAGAAACGATTACATCATGGAAGCAAGTCAATCCTGAATGGCCTGACACACCACTAAAACTTTTTGGTCCAGGTGCTGATTCAGGTACTTTTGATTACTTTACCGAAGCGGTTGTTGGTAAATCTAAATCTAGCCGTGGTGACTTTACTGCATCAGAAGATGATAATGTGTTGGTCACTGGTGTTGCTGGTGATGCTGGCGGTATTGGTTACTTTGGTTATGCATATTATGAAGAAAACAAAGACAAACTGACCGCTGTAGCGGTGTCAGAAGAAGCTGGAAAAGTAGGTGTATTACCTTCAAGAGAATCAATTGAAGACGGCTCATACCAGCCATTAGCGCGCCCTATCTTTATCTATGTAAAGAAAAGTTCAGCTGAAAAAAAGCCACATGTTAAAGCATTTGTTGATTACTATTTAGAGCAAGGTCGACCTTTAATTGAAGAAGTTAAATACGTGCCATTACCAGCTGAGGATCAAGATGCTGTTATTGCTCATTGGAAAGCATTAAAAGCAGGCTCTGGCTTCAACGGGAAGTCAGAAGTTGGCGTAAATATTCAAGACTTACTTTCACGTACCAAATAAGCACAAGTTGCACTAAAACAACAACAAGCCTAGTAGCAATCGCTAGGCTTGTTGTTTTGTTTAACAAATAGCGATAACATGGAACCCAATATAACGTGAATACTGTCAATCAAGTGTCAAACTCATCAGCAGCACCGCATATCAGTCCGCGCCTTGCAAAAAGCTTTAAGCGTAATATTAAAGAGCGTTTAATTGAGTTTTTATTATTGTTATGTGCTTTATCTGCAGTGTTTACCACAGTAGCCATTGTCCTTATTTTAATCTTCGAGTCAGCTGCTTTTTTTGAGCATGTTTCTTTGTTTGATTTTTTAACTGACACCCAGTGGACACCGCTATTTGAAGACGCCCATTACGGTATTTTGCCATTAATTTCTGGAACTTTAACCATTTCTTTTGTGGCACTAGCATTTGCCGTACCTGTAGGCACAATTGCCGCCATTTATTTATCCGAATTTGCTACCCATAAAACCCGTGAAACAGTAAAACCTATTTTAGAAATGTTAGCAGGTGTACCTACCATTGCTTTTGGCTATTTTGCCTTGTTACTTGTTACACCATTATTACAAAATATATTCCCTGACCTACCTAGCTTTAACATGCTAGGCCCAGGTATTGTTATTGGCATTATGGTAGTGCCTTACATTGCTTCCGTGTCTGAAGATGCTATGCGTGCTGTGCCAATGAGTATGCGCGAAGGCTCTTATGCTATGGGCGCTACCCGCTTCCAAACTGCTCTTCGGGTGGTCACGCCAGCTGCTATTTCTGGCATTGTGGCTGCTTATATTTTAGCAATATCGCGTGCCATTGGCGAAACTATGGTGGTGGCTATTGCCGCAGGCCAACAACCCAATTTGTCATTTAACCCGATGGATTCAGCCGCCACTATTACCGCTTATATTGCACAAGTCGCCATGGGCGATTTGCCGCATGGTAGCATTGGTTACCAAAGCATATTTGCTGCAGGCTTAGTATTAATGTTGATGACATTATTTTTCAATATTCTTGGCCACTTTACACGTAAAAAATTCCGCGAGGCTTATTAATGGCGCATCAAAACACATCGACAAACACGGCATCAAACGCTGCATCGCTAGAAAATATTGACGAAGTGCGAGCTATGATTAAGCGCCACAAACTAAAAGATTTTTTATTTAGTCAGTTGGGTTTGTTATCCATTATTTTTATTCTAATCACCTTGCTCATATTATTTGTTGATTTAGTTATTGATGGCTACCCGAAGCTGACATCATGGGACTTTTTTAGCCACTTTCCATCACGACGTGCAGCCAGAGCAGGTTTGCTTTCTGCGCTGGTTGGCTCAGCCTTGGTTATGTTGGTGACGTTCTTTTCTGCCGTGCCATTAGGCGTTGGCGCAGCCATTTATTTAGAAGAGTACGCTCCAAAAAACTGGTTCACAGAAATTATTGAAGTAAATGTAACTAACTTAGCCGCCGTACCATCCATTATTTACGGTTTGCTCGGTTTAGGCTTATTTGTCTATACCTTTGACTTTGGCAATAGCGTACTCACCGCTGGGTTAACATTAGGCTTGCTAATATTGCCAGTAGTCATTGTGGCAACTAGAGAAGCCATACGTGGCATCCCTGTAGCAATACGTGAGGCCGCATATGCAGTCGGTGCAACCAAAGGTCAAGTGGTCGGCCAGCACGTAGTGAAATATGCCACAGGCGGAATTTTAACTGGGGTGATCATTGGTATGGCTCGCGCACTGGGTGAAACAGCACCGGTGATTATTATTGGTGCATCTACATTTATTGCCTTTTTGCCCAACGCACCAATTTCTAGCTCACCACCTTTTATTAACTTTGACTGGTTAACATCTGACTTTACCGTGCTGCCGATCCAAATGTTCAACTGGCTGTCACGCCCTGGTTCAGACTTCCATGTTAATGCTGCGGCAGCTGGCGCCATTATTATTGTGGTGACATTATTGATGAATACAGTGGCGATTAGAATGCGCTATAACATCCGTAAAAAAATAAAATGGCAGTAGTACTTAAAAATATTTTTAAAAAAATTACTTAGGAAAACTGAACTATGGCGAATGCCACCCTAGAAATTAAATCGGAAGCACGTGACTTAAGCTTCTACTATAGCAATGGCAAACAAGCATTAAGCAGTATTAATATGCCACTCTATGAGAAGAAAGTAACCGCCCTAATTGGGCCATCTGGTTGTGGAAAATCAACTTTTTTACGTTGTTTTAACCGGATGCATGATCTTTATCCTGGCAATAAGTATGAAGGCCAGATTGTTATGCACCCAGATAATACTAATATATTAGATCCGAATGTAGACCCAATTGAAGTACGCATGCGTATTAGCATGGTGTTTCAAAAGCCTAATCCTTTTCCAAAATCAATTTTTGAAAATGTGGCTTATGGTTTACGCGTACGAGGTGAAAAAAACAAGCGCTTACTTAGTGAAAAGGTAGAAGAAGCACTAAAAGGTGCTGCCTTATGGGACGAAGTTAAAGACCGCTTACAAGATTTAGCCTTTAACTTATCAGGTGGCCAACAACAACGTTTATGTATTGCCCGCGCGCTTGCAACAGACCCTGAAATCATGCTCTTTGACGAGCCAACGTCCGCATTAGATCCAATTGCAACAGCAAGTATTGAAGAATTAATGAATGAGCTGCGTGATAAAATTACCATTTTAGTCGTGACACATAATATGCAACAAGCTGCACGCGTGTCTGATTACACGGCCTATATGTACTTAGGTGAGCTCATTGAGTTTAATAATACCAGTGACATTTTCATTAAACCGAAAGATAAACGCACTGAAGATTACATTACTGGCAGAATCAGCTAACCAATCTCTTTGGAGAAAGATACTATGAACGAACAAGCACATTTATCAAGACAATTTGATCACGATCTAGAACAACTACGTAGCAATGTACTAGAAATGGGTGGCCTTGTAGAGACACAACTTAACACTATCTCAAAAGCTTATGCTGAGAATAACAATTCTGCCGTTCTTAATGTGCTTGAAAATGATAGTGAAATCAATGCATTTGAAAAATCGATTGATGACTCATGTATTCAGGTCATAGCAAAACGCCAACCAACAGCATCTGATTTGCGCTTGGTGATGGCGGTTAGCAAAATGGTGACTGATCTAGAGCGCTCTGGCGACGAAATAAAAAAAATGGCTAAAAGCATACGTCGTATTCAAGAACGCAATATTAAAGCAAAAGATAACGCAACGGACATTAAACATTTGGCAGCCGTAGCAAGCACACAACTAAGAGGCGCTTTAGATTGTTTTGCCAGATTGGATACCACAACTGCAAAAGCAATTATTTTAGGAGACGATGCACTTGATGACGAGTTTAAAGCCATTGTGCGTCAACTAATTACATTTATGATGGAAGACCCTCGCTCTATTACTACGGCATTAGATGTAATTACGATTGCTCGCGCTATTGAGCGAGTTGGCGACCATGCGAAGAATGTCGCTGAACAAGTCATTTATATCGTTAAAGGTCAAGATATTCGACACACAAAAAATTCATAAAAAGTATTGTTATTTGAATATCAAAAAAGCCAGAAACGCTGGTTTTTTTGATTCTGAGGCATCTATATACTTACTACTCAGGTTTCAATTGTTATTTATTATGCGTTGATAAAACTGTACCATTCGCTTTGCTTGCGTATCAGTTGTCCACCGACTTGATACATATTGCTTTGCACGCTGACCTAATGACTTTCTCAGTAATGGATTTTCAATTAGGTAAGCCACTTTTTCTGAAAAATCGTCAACCGCATCAGGTGCAATCATCGCACCTTCCCCTTCTATTAAAATTGAGGCTGTGCCTAATTCTGCAATCGCAACCACTGGTGTGGATTGGGCCATCGCCTCAAGCAATACCAATCCTTGTGTTTCACTTTTTGAGGCAAAAACAAAAATATCAGCTGATTTATAGCAGGCATTCAATTCAGAATTTCGATCTAAGTAACCGATAAACCTAACATTTTTACCTAAATTTAACTTTTCAGATAATTGATGTAAATAAGCTTTTGCTGGACCTTCTCCCGCAATAACTAACAACACATTAGAATGTTTTTTAATTAGTATTTTTGTCATCTCTAATAAAAATGTAATATTTTTTTCAAACGCAACACGCCCAACATAAAGTAACGTCGATCTATCTTTATCAATGCCATATTTTTCTTTAAAAAGTTCAGTATCTGCATTGGCAAAACTGGCTGGTAGCATACCTGTTGGAATCACCTCTGCTTGAGCAGTAACCCCGTAGGTTCTCAGCACGTCTAACATCGGCTGTGATGGTGAAACAATCGCATCTACAGCATTGCATTGTCTTTTTGAAACGATGCGTGCGATACTCCTGGCAATAGACTTAGGAAACCACGGGCAATAATGATGTAAATAATCTTCAAAAAATGTGTGATAGGTTTCTATACAAGGAATATTAAGTATTTTCGCAAATTTTAATCCCAAAAAATGTGCAATGAATGGCGTGTTAATATGAATCAAATCATATTCCGCTGCCTGCAAGTTAGGTAGTAATGTTAATGCCTCAGTATATTTCATCAGCTTATCTTCGGGATCAAAAAAAATACTTCTTGCGGACACACGCATGATAGACTTTCCTTTAACATTTAAGTCTCCAGCGGCTCCATAATTTGGTGCTATTAGATCAACCTGATGCCCCAGCAACGCCAGTTGCCCAGCAAATGTTTTTATTGAAGTCGACACCCCATTTACTCTTGGGAAATATACATCTGATATAAATAAAATTTTCATTGGCTATGACTCGTCAGAATTAAAGTAGTCAGGGATGTTTTATGGTTTTAATATGACACTTTAGCGAACATTAATACCAATAGTCTAATACAAGCCATATTAAGCATTTAATTAATATACGCTATGATTAAAAAATAGGATTAAAACGACAAACTCGAAGAGATAATTGACATTGCAGTGCCTATGACAGCACCTGCCAACACATCACTTGGATAATGCAACCCTAGCACAACACGTGAGATTGCCACCATAGTAGTAAATGGGATGACTAACACGGCAAAAGCAGGGTAATACATCATAATCATTAAACTAAAAATCACGGCATGTAAGGTATGACCAGATGGAAAGCTAAAGTAGTCTAAAGGTTCGCCCGTCAGCCAAACATCTTGTAGCACTTGATGAGGCCTAGGGCGCAACGTTTTACCTTTCAACCATTTATATACTAGGGTGCCTGTCAACCCTGTCAGCAATACGTGTAGCACAGGCAACCAACTGGACTGACCCTTTATCATCAGAATAGCGAGCAGTAACGTATACCAAAATACACCATCACCTAATCGGCTCATCAACCTAAACCAATGACGAATTAGATAATACTGGCTAGTCTGACTGACTTTAATGCACAAGGCACTATCGAAATGATTCATTCGGGAGAGATAAACACGCATTTTGTTTGTCATCACAACCTCTTTTACTTGTTGCATAGGTTGTTACAATGCGCTGTGAATATGTCAGTTAAATGAATCTAGAATGAAGTTTTTATTAAGTTTAGCATTGGTAAATAAGTTGTACAAAGTAATCAATCAGGTAAGAACTATTGATGTTTTACCCCCTATGTTAACTTAACCGCCTCACTTCTCTGGCAATACTCTCAGCTAATGCTTGTATCTGTGTTTGGTTTTGCCCTTCTACCATGACACGAACCTTCGGCTCAGTACCTGAAGCACGAAGCAGTACACGCCCAGACTCTTTAAGCTCAGCCTCTGCATGTTGAACTGCAGCTTTAATTTCCGTATTGTCTAAATCAAACTTTTCTTTGATGGTGACGTTAATTAATACTTGTGGGAATAACTGCAATTCTTGTGCAAGTTCAGCTAAGGTTTTCCCGCTCAATCTCATGGCCTTTAGTACTTGCAAAGCAGCAATAATGGCATCACCACTACTATGCTTGTCTAAGGTTAAAATATGGCCTGAGTTTTCACCGCCTAAAATCCAATTGCGTTTTCTCATTAATTCCAACACATAGCGATCACCGACATTGGCACGCTCGAATGGGATTTGTAGTTTTTGTAGGGCTTGCTCTAATGCCAAGTTAGTCATTAAAGTACCTGCCACTCCACCTTTTAATTTACCTTTTGCATACAAATCTAAAGCAATAATATAAAGCAATTGATCGCCATCTAATAATTCACCTTTGGCATCGACCATTAATACGCGGTCTCCGTCACCATCAATCGCGATACCTAAATCGGCCTTTTCTTGCAGTACTGTTTTTTGGAGCAATTCAGGATGGGTAGAACCAACGTCTTTATTAATATTCAAACCGTCAGGTTGATCGCCAATGGCTACTACTTCTGCTCCTAATTCATGAAACACATCGGGCGCAACATGATAAGTAGCTCCGTGTGCACAGTCAACAACCACCTTAAGACCTCTTAAGTCTAAATAATTAGGTAAAGTGCTTTTACAAAACTCAACGTATCGACCTGCAGCATCATCAATACGACGGGCTTTACCTAATTGGTCAGACTCCATTACTTGCATCGGCTTGTCTAGCTCAGCTTCAATTGCAAATTCAACTTCATCTCCTAACTTTTCACCTATGCTAGAAAAAAACTTAATTCCATTATCGTAATAAGGATTGTGAGAAGCAGAAATAACAATGCCTGCTTGTGCACGCAGTGCACGTGTGAGGTAAGCAACAGCCGGCGTGGGCATTGGCCCTGTAAGTAAAACATCCACACCAGCCGCTGAAAGCCCTGCCTCTAATGCGGCCTCTAACATGTAGCCAGAAATTCGTGTATCTTTACCTATCAACACTGCAGGCCTAGCCCCCTTTGCCATATTAGATTCTAATGCAGTCAGCACCTTACCTGCGGCATAACCCAAACGCATTATAAATTCTGGTGTAATTTTATCCTCGCCTACACGACCTCTAATACCATCTGTTCCGAAATATTTTTTTTTCATTGCCTACCTTTTTTATTAGCTTTAAGCGTTATATTAAAGTTGTTTTATATTTTCTATGCCATTACATTTACAATTTTCAATGCTTCTACTGTTGCAGCAACATCGTGTACACGCAATATTTTCGCACCTTTCAGTGCGGAAATTACTGATGCAGCAATGCTAGCGTAAAGTCGCGCATCTATGTCACTGCCTGTCACTTGGCCTAAAACTGATTTACGTGACAAGCCGACTAAGAGTGGGCGACCTAAGCTCTCAAATACGTGCAACTGTTTAATTAAACTGATATTGTGCGCTCTCGTTTTTCCAAAGCCAAAGCCCGGATCTAATACAATACGTTCAGCATCAATACCCGCTTGTATACATTGCGATAATCTCTCTGTCAAAAACAATGTAACTTCAGTCAATACATTCTTGTATAGTGGGTTATCTTGCATGTTCTGCGGCATTCCTTGCATGTGCATTAAACACACACCAACATCCACATTTGCAACTACGTCTATTGCACCAGGTTCTTGTAGCGCACGTACGTCATTAACTATGGAAGCACCTGCATTAATTGCTGCTTGCATAACTTGCGGTTTATAAGTATCGATAGAGACTGGAATATCAACTTGGCTAGCCAAGGCTTCAATCACAGGGATTACGCGATCGAGCTCTTCTTGCAATGCTACTGGTGCAGCATTGGGCCGCGTAGACTCGCCTCCAATATCTAAAAAATCAGCACCTTCTTGTGTGAGTTGCAAGCCATGTTGTATTGCTAATGCTTTTTTAGAAAACTGACCGCCATCAGAAAAAGAGTCGGGCGTTACGTTTACTATGCCCATGACACGGGTATGTGATAAATCTATTTTAAATTTTGCACAGTTAAAAATCATATAATCGATGATTATAATAAACAAAGCTAGAAAAAAACAAGGCTAGCTTCAAAAGAAGCCAGCCCTTTATTCTAACCTAAATTAGTGAATGTTAAGTTTTGGCTGTGGGTTGCGGTTTAGGGCCAATTTTACCACTAGTCGCATTACCGTCACTACCACCGCTGGATTTATTAATCTTTTGACGTGGCTTGGGTGCACGCACTGGCACGCCATCCATAATGTCATTAATTTGATCAGCATTGATCGTTTCATATTCCATCAACGCAGCAGTCATTGCTTCGACTTTATCACGATTCCCTTCTAACAATTGACGTGCAATCGTATACTGTTCGTCTAGAATTCGGCGTATTTCAGCATCTACTTTTTGCTGGGTAGCTTCAGATACAGTTTTAGAACTCATACTACCTAAAAATGAATCTTGTTCATCACCAGCATACACCATTGTTCCTAGTGCATCTGACATACCGTACTTAGTTACCATGTCTCTGGCTAGCTTAGTCGCACGTTCAAAATCATTTGCAGCACCTGTAGACATCTGGTTCATAAACACCTCCTCAGCAATACGACCACCAAAGAGGATTGCAATTTCTTCCAACATTTTAGTTTTATAATTACTAATGCGGTCAAATTCTGGTAGTTGCCAAGTTAAGCCTAGCGCCCAGCCGCGCGGCATAATAGTCACTTTGTGCACAGGGTCAGCCGTTGGTAATAATTTTGCTACCACAGCATGGCCAGATTCATGATATGCAGTATTTCGACGCTCTTCTTCACGCATGACCATAGACTTGCGTTCAGGGCCCATGTAGATTTTATCTTTTGCATCTTCGAAATCCTCCATGTCGACCGTCCGCTTGTTGCGTCTTGCTGCAAACAATGCAGCTTCATTGACCAAGTTGGCTAAATCTGCCCCACTAAAACCAGGTGTACCACGTGCAAGAATGTCTGCGTTTACATCTGGGTCAATTGGTACTTTACGCATATGCACGAGTAAAATTTGTTCACGGCCTAATATATCAGGCAACCCAACCATTACTTGACGGTCAAAACGCCCAGGTCGAAGTAAGGCTTTATCCAACACATCAGCGCGGTTAGTTGCAGCAATCACAATCACACCTGAGTTGGCCTCAAAACCATCCATTTCAACAAGCAATTGATTAAGTGTTTGCTCACGCTCATCATTACCGCCGCCAGTGCCTGATCCACGGCTGCGACCTACAGCATCAATCTCATCTATAAAGATAATACATGGTGAATTCTTCTTAGCAGTTTCAAACATATCTCTTACCCGAGATGCGCCAACCCCGACAAACATCTCTACGAAGTCTGAACCTGATATGGTAAAAAACGGAACTTTAGCCTCACCAGCAATCGCACGAGCAATTAATGTTTTACCAGTTCCAGGAGGGCCTACCAACAGCACGCCACGAGGAATACGACCACCTAGTTTTTGAAATTTACTTGGGTTGCTTAGAAACTCAACTAGCTCAGTCACTTCTTCTTTTGCTTCATCGCACCCGGCAACATCAGCAAATGTGGTTTGATTTGTACTTTCATCTAACTGGCGCGCTTTACTTTTACCAAAAGAAAATGGCCCGCCACCGCCACCGCCACCTTGCATCTTGCGCATAAAGAAAATCCAAACACCGATTAACAAAATCATTGGGAACCAAGACATGAATATTTCTAATAAAACAGAACGCTCTTTTTCAGCTTTAGCTTCCACCTGTACGTTGTATTTAAGCAGATCACTTACCATCCATAAATCATTTGGTGTGTAAGTACTAAAATCTTTGTTATCCAATGTTTTCCCTCGCACAATACGCCCATCAATTTGCACTTTAGAAATATTACCTGCTTTAACTGCCTGCATAAACTCAGAATAGACCATTTGCTGTTCTGCTTTAGCGCTACCACCAAACTGGTTAAAAACCGTCATCAGTATAAGTAGGACCGCAATCCAAACTCCAATATGTTTTGCAATGTTATTCACTAGACGATTCCTTTTAAAAGCATAAAGATTGCTTATTTTTTTAACTTTTCCCAGCTGTTACTTTTCTACCAGCTGAGTCTAAATGTATTTTGATTATCTACAAATATACACTATTTACGACCTAAACCTAACAAATAGACTTCTGAGCTTCGGTTACGCGACGCCTTAGGTTTCCTCGTTACTACTCTATCAAACTGCAAACGCATGGTATTGATTGCCTCTTCAAACCCTGCGCCATTAAACACTTTGACCAAGAAGTTGCCTTGAGGTTTCAACCATGACTGACTAAAATCTAGTGCTAGCTCTGTCAAGTAAGCAGCGCTTGCTTGATCTACGTCTTTTACTCCGCTAATATTGGGTGCCATATCTGAAATTACAAGATCAACTTGCTTATTTTCCAACTTTTCTTCTAAGCGTTGTAAAACACTATCTTCTCGAAAATCACCTTGTATGAATTCCACGCCAGCAATTGAACCCATTTCTAGAACGTCTAAAGCGATAACACGGCCTTGCCCTTTTAACCGCTTCACAACTACCTGGCTCCAGCTTCCCGGCGTGGAACCCAAATCCACAATGGTCATACCAGGTTTAATTAACTTGTCTTTATCATCAATCTCAATTAATTTAAAAGCCGCACGCGCACGATAACCCTCTTTTTGAGCACGTTTCACATACTCGTCATTAAGATGTTCGTGCATCCAAGTTTTACTAGTACGGCTAGCTTTCATCACTCGTTTGTTTCATATCTAATTCTAACGCTTCATGTTAAAATACTGCTTGTTAAAAATCGAATTAAAGCACCTTTATTCATGAAATTAAGCACTAAACAAATTAGCCACTTACGTGGACTTGCACATCATATCAGTCCAGTTGTCATGATAGGCAACCAAGGGCTAACCGACAACATTCTGAAGGAAATTGAGCTTAATTTATCCGTACATGAGCTCATAAAAGTACAAGTTTCTGGTGATGACCGTGATGCACGTAAAACAATGTGCCAAACAATTGTTGACCAAACCAAAGCTATCGCGGTGAATCAAATAGGTAAGCAATTTGTACTTTATCGTAAAAGTGAAACGATTAAAGAAAAATCAAAAATTAACATTCCTAAGATTTAATGTGCTGATTTAATATTTTATAGAGTCGCTTTATTCTATTATGCTAAAACGTGTTTTACAGACTAAAGCAATTCCTAATACACATTGAATTAAATAAAACACTCCAGCGACTCCGTGCCATGTAGCAAACTGTTTGGCATACTCACTATCCATCACGTTGCCAGGTAAAGCCATATTTTTAAGTTCGACTAATACCAATTGTATTCCGAAGTGGCCGATTATATTAATCAGCAACATCACAAATATAATCACTACAATGCTGCGTTTTACTGCAGCTTTTCCGTGAGTTAAAAATGATTGTCCAAGTAAATATAGCGCACTTGCCATACCAATATAACTGACTGTTGTGAATAATTGTCCAGCTAAACCACCAGCAATTTGTTTATCATCAAGAGTATTAAAAAGCATATTGGCGGCAATGCCAGCAAACCAAAGCGCACCCAACCAGAAAGTCAGCACGATCGATGGAAGTTTATTTAACATTTTTTATATATAAAGCACTTCAATAATATCAAATTCTTTAATTCCAGCAGGCGCAGAAACTTCAGCAATCTCGCCTTCTGTCTTGCCAATTAAGGCCCTAGCAATAGGAGAACTAACCGAAATTTTTCCACCTTTAATATCGGCTTCATCATCTCCTACAATTTGATATATCTTTTCTTCTTCCGTATCCAAATCTTCAATCTTAACGGTTGCACCAAACACCACGCGGCCATCTGCATTTAAAGATTTTGGATCAATAATTTGCAAATTAGATAATTTCGCTTCCAACTCTGCAATACGACCTTCGACAAAACTTTGTTTCTCTTTAGCAGCTTCATACTCAGCATTCTCAGATAAATCACCTTGCTCACGGGCCTCTGCAATCGCCTGAATAATATTTGGACGTTCTGAGCTGCGCAAATGCAGCAACTCTGCTTTCATGAGCTCTGCCCCTAATACGGTTACTGGAATTTGATTTCCTGCCATAGTGCTAGCACCTTATAAAAAATAAACCACACTCGCTTGAGCGTGGTTTTTAATATTTACCTGAATTGAAACTAGTTTATTTTATACAAGCTTTTTATGCAAGTCTTGTATGGACTCAACGTGTAGTTCTTGCATGTAGCCCATTCCAACACATGCGGCTCTGGCTCCCGCTAAAGTGGTGTAATAAGCAACTTTATTCTGCAGTGCGGTACGACGTATTTCATAAGAATCAGCAACTGCTTTTTTATCTTCCGTGACATTAACAATAAAATCAATTTCATTGTTTTTAATCATATCAACTACATGAGGGCGGCCTTCAGCAACTTTATTTACCGCTTTTACCTCAAGTCCATTTTCAACTAATGCTCTTGCCGTACCTTTGGTCGCCAATAATGCAAAACCTAGCTTATCTAAATCTTTGGCAATATCGACAACACTGTAATGATCCTCGTTACGTACGCTAATAAAGGCATTTCCACCTTTAGGCAAACTCGCAGAGGCACCTAATTGAGACTTTACAAATGCTTCCGCGAACGTATCTCCTACACCCATCACTTCTCCAGTTGATTTCATTTCAGGACCTAGAATGGTATCAACACCTGGGAATTTAATAAACGGGAATACTGCTTCTTTAACTGAAAAATATGGCGGCACTATTTCTTTAGTTACACCTTGTGATTTAAGACTTTGGCCCACCATACAGCGTGCAGCTATTTTTGCTAATTGCAAGCCACAGGCTTTTGATACAAAAGGCACAGTACGAGAAGCACGTGGATTCACCTCTAACACGTAAACCGTTTCACCCTGAATCGCGAATTGCACATTCATTAAACCTTTAACACCTAAAGCCTTGGCCATTTTGACAGTTTGCTTGCGTAACTCATCTTGCAACTTCTCACTTAAACTATAGGGTGGTAATGAGCAAGCTGAATCACCTGAATGAACCCCTGCTTGTTCAATATGCTGCATAATGCCGCCAATCAGCACATTTTCACCATCAGATATAGCATCTACGTCTATTTCCAAGGCATTGTTTAAAAAACGATCTAGTAGCACAGGCGAATCATTTGATACTTTTACAGCTTCACGCATGTAACGCTCTAGCTGGCTTTGTTCTTGTACAATTTCCATCGCACGACCACCTAAGACATAGCTTGGACGTACAACTAATGGATAACCAATTTCATCAGCCAAACGTATTGCTTCTTCTGGTGCACGAGCAGTTCTATTTGGCGGTTGTTTCAAGCCTAATTCGCCTAACATCTGCTGAAAACGCTCACGATCTTCGGCTCTATCGATTGCATCTGGCGACGTACCTATAATAGGCACGCCTGCTTTTTCTAATCCACGCGCTAACTTAAGCGGCGTTTGCCCACCATATTGCACAATCACACCGACTGGGTTTTCTAAATGTACGATTTCTAGCACATCTTCCAATGTTACTGGCTCAAAATATAACCGGTCTGAAGTGTCGTAATCTGTTGAAACGGTTTCAGGATTACAGTTAACCATAATGGTTTCATAACCATCTTCACGCAGAGCAAAAGCGGCGTGTACACAGCAGTAATCAAACTCAATACCTTGCCCAATACGATTTGGACCGCCGCCTAGTACCATAATTTTCTTGTTATCAGTAGGTTGCGACTCACACTCTTCCTCATAACTGGAGTACATATACGCTGTATTAGTAGCAAATTCAGCAGCCGAAGTATCGACCCGCTTATAAATTGGCAGCACGTCTAGCGCTTGGCGATAAGCACGCACTGCATGCTGGTCGGTATCTAATAAGTAAGCTAAACGGAGATCAGAAAAACCTCTACGTTTTAATTGAAATAATGCTGCTTTATCTAAGTCCGCAATATGCTTACCTTTAAGAGCGTTTTCACGATCTACGATATCTTTAATTTGGGCCAAAAACCAAGGATCAATACTACAAATATCGAACACTTCACCAATAGTCATGCCGTACCTAAAGGCATCAGCCACATACCAAATACGTTCCGGACCTGGGGCACCCATTTCTTTTACAATACGGTCTACATCAGTGGTCAAGGCATCTAAACCATCGACGCCAATTTCCAAACCACGTAATGCTTTTTGAAATGATTCTTGAAAAGTACGTCCAATAGCCATAACCTCACCAACAGATTTCATCTGTGTGGTTAAACGGTCATCTGCTTGCGGAAATTTTTCAAATGCAAATCGCGGCACTTTAGTAACAACATAATCAATTGAGGGCTCAAAACTTGCCGGAGTGGCACCTCCCGTAATTTCATTACGTAATTCGTCCAAAGTAAAGCCAACTGCTAATTTAGCAGCTACCTTAGCAATTGGAAAACCAGTTGCTTTTGATGCTAGCGCTGAAGAGCGCGATACACGCGGGTTCATCTCAATTACTATCAGGCGACCATTTTCTGGGTTAATGGCAAATTGCACATTTGAACCACCAGTTTCAACACCAATTTCGCGAAGAATTAGCAAACTAGCGTTACGCATTATTTGATATTCTTTATCGGTTAATGTTTGTGCTGGCGCAACAGTAATACTATCGCCAGTATGCACGCCCATTGGATCTAAATTCTCGATTGCACAAATAATAATACAGTTGTCCGCTTTATCACGAACCACTTCCATCTCATACTCTTTCCAACCTAGCATAGATTCTTCAATCAAAAGCTCATCAGTGGGAGAAGCATCTAAACCACGCTCGCAAATAGCGATAAATTCCTCACGATTATAAGCAATACCTCCGCCACTGCCGCCCATGGTAAAAGAAGGGCGAATAATTGCTGGGTAACCGATACTGCCTTGTACTTGTAACGCTTCTTCCAAACTGTGTGCAATGGCTGAGCGAGCAGAATCTAAGCCGATATCAGTCATCGCCTCTTTGAACTTCTGCCTATCTTCAGCTTTATCTATTGCATCTTTTGATGCACCAATCATTTCAACATTATATTTCTTTAACACGCCATGCTTATCCAAATCAAGTGCGCAATTAAGTGCTGTTTGACCACCCATGGTAGGCAACAAAGCATCTGGTTTTTCTTTTGCAATAATACTCTCCACCACTTGCCAAGTGATCGGCTCGATATAAGTCGCATCAGCCATTTCTGGATCAGTCATAATCGTAGCAGGATTAGAGTTAACCAAAATAACGCGATAGCCTTCTTCACGCAATGCTTTGCACGCTTGCGCTCCAGAGTAATCAAATTCGCAAGCTTGACCAATAACAATTGGTCCAGCACCAATAATTAATATACTTTTAATGTCGGTTCTTTTAGTCATTAGCTAGTTTTTCTTTCTTGCATTAAATCTATAAACTGATCAAACAAATAACTCATTTCTGTTGGACCAGGGCTAGCTTCGGGGTGTCCCTGAAAGCTGAAAGCAGGTTTATCGGTACGCGCAATGCCTTGCAAGCTACCATCAAACAATGAAATATGTGTCACCTTAACGTTATCAGGCAACGTCTTAGCATCGGCTGCAAACCCATGGTTTTGACTAGTGATATACACACGTTTTGTAGCGAGATCTTGTACAGGATGGTTTGCGCCATGATGCCCAAACTTCATTTTGACAGTTTTGGCACCACTAGCCAAAGCAAGCAGCTGATGGCCTAAACATATACCAAATGTTGGAATATTTTCGTCCATAATCTTTTGAATCGCTGTAATCGCATAATCACAAGGCTCAGGATCGCCTGGGCCATTAGATAAAAAGATACCATCTGGGTTATAGGCCAACGCAGCTTCTGCTGAGGTTTCTGCCGGCAAAACGGTTACTTTACAACCGCGAGAAACTAGCATTCGCAAAATGTTACGCTTGACACCGTAATCAAAAGCAACAACATGAAAGTCGGTATCGCCTTGTTTAGCATACCCCTCGCCTAACACCCATTCGCCTTCATTAAATTCATAAGGCACTTTGCATGAAACCACTTTTGCTAAATCAGCACCTGATAAACCTGGGAAGTTTTGTGCCAATTGCAACGCTTCTGCTTCATCAATATTCCCTGCAACAATACATCCAGCCTGCGCACCTTTTTCACGCAAAATACGCGTGAGCTTACGGGTGTCAATATCAGCAATTGCCACTACATTATTAATTTGCAAGTATTGCGATAAAGTTTGATTGCTGCGGAAGTTGCTTTCCAACAAAGGTAAATCACGAATAACGAGCCCAGAAGCACTCACTTTATCTGACTCAACATCCTCCTCATTTGCACCATAACTACCAATATGCGGATAAGTCAGCGTGATAATTTGCTTAGTATATGAAAGGTCAGTCAGAATTTCTTGATAACCAGTCATTGAAGTATTAAAAACCACCTCTCCAACTGCATTCCCTGTAGCACCAATTGACGTGCCACGAAACACCGTTCCATCAGCTAACACGAGTAGTGCTGGTGTCGTTTTTAGGGGTTCTGTTTGCGACAATTGCAGCTCCTTATTAATTAATTTTTAATCTGATTTTAAGCATTTTTTATGAGCACAAGCTAAAAAAACCAAGACTAACGCTAGACATAAAAAAACGGGAAGAGTGATTTACTCTTCCCGTTTCAAGAATTGATGAATTATAGCGAAATTAGACCCACTCTTCAAGAGAATTAATGCTTTGATTATATCAATTGTGAAGAATAAATTCAGTGAAATTCACACCAAGCAGATCAGCAAAGCTAGATAGCCTCACGGATTAATTGCGGTCTATGCGAAAACAGTGGCCACAATAAAATAAGGCTAATGAATCATCTAGATTAGCTCATGGTAGTTTGATTATTCAAAAAAAGTAAAAGGAAATTTTAACGCTTGACTAAGTTGCTTTTATTAAGCTGTAAAACATCACGCATATCAAATAAACCATTTTTCTTGCCTTGTAAAAATTTGGATGCACGCAGTGCACCTAATGCAAATGTTGCACGACTGCTTGCCTTATGTGTTAACTCTACACGCTCCCCCAAACCAGCAAGAACTACAGTATGATCGCCTACCACATCACCACCGCGCAAGGTGGCAAAACCGATTTTACCCGCCTCGCGTTCACCAGTTCTCCCTTGACGAGCATAGACTGCACAATCCGCTAAATCTTGATTCAACCCTTTAGCTGCTGCCTCACCCAATCGCAAGGCTGTACCTGATGGCGCATCTACTTTGTGACGATGATGCATTTCTACGACTTCGACGTCATAGCCATCGTTGAGCACTTGTGCTGCTTGCTCGACCAAATCAATTAACAAGGTAACACCCACGCTCATATTAGGTGCAAACACGATGGCAATTTCTTGCGCTGAGGCTTGAATTAAATCTTTTTCTACCGAGGAAAAGCCAGTCGTGCCAATAATATGGTTTACACCTGCTGCTTTACATGCTTGAAGATAAAGCATTGTTGCTTCAGGCTGCGTAAAGTCAATCAATACATCCGCACCCTTAAGCGCAGTATTAATATCTGCCGTAATTTTTACACCAGTTATTTTGCCAAACGACTCGCCAGCATCTCTACCTATTTGCCGCGTATCAACACGGTCGATGGCAGCATGCAAAACTAGCGCATCATCAGAAAATAAACCGTCGAGAAGCGCTTGTCCCATGCGCCCAGAAACACCAGCAATAACTATTTTTGTTTTCATACTTTTTTCTTTCAAATTCTTAATTCATTTTCAAAGATAAAAGAACCCACTTATCAAAAACCGATTTTTTCTAACATCCGCTCAAAAAAGCCTGGCTCCGACATTTCTTCTTGTAGCGCCTCTTCAACAACACTAACAGGCTCAACATCATTCTTAACAGATGGCTTTTCGATTCTACTCATATCAAGATTTCGATCTAGCCTAAATACAAGAGCCTCTTTACCACTCGCTTTAATTGTGTGTGTTGTAATGATTCCTTCATCTGATCCTTCTGTTGATTTAACTACAACCAATGGCGCAGCTATTGCTTTATCGAGAGAGCCCGCCACTTCAGAAGCCCCATCCTTGGAGATAGTCATCTCTGTAGCATCTTGAATTTCAGAATTAACTTCTTTTTCAGCCTCAATTTTCGGCTCAGACAATTCAGCCTCTGCAGAATTGGAATCTATTACAGACTCTTTTGGTGCTGCAAGAACAACAACAGCCACGGGCACAACTAGTAGTGATTTTGTTTCTTCTGTTACATTACTAGCCACGTCTTCGACAATGGCTGTCGCATTAGCTTCTTCTTTTTGATTGCCTATTTCTGTAGTATCTTGTATTTCAGAATTAACCACTTTTTCAACCTCGGTCTTTTGGTCAGACAACTCAGCCTCAATAACATCGGAACCTATTGCAGCGACTTCTGGCGTTTCTAGAACAGCAATATCCGCAGGCACGACTAGCAGTGGTTTTGTTTCTTTTGTTACATTATCAAGGTCGCCTTCGACTATGTCTGCCGAATTAGCTACTTGTTTTTGACTACCTACTAGTACTGGCACAGCGACTTCAAGAGGTTTGCTATTTCGAAGCTGAGTCTCTGCTGCTTGTTTTTCTTTTTCCCAAAACTTCAAGCTGTCTAAAACACCTTTTTCCTCAACCTCTTTATTTGCAATAGATCTAGATACTGGCTCTTCACCAGTATCTGCACCAGGCGTGCCTTGTGGAACCACATCACCACGAACACGAGCCAACACGTCTTTTTCAAAATCTAAAATTACACGGCGTTGCTTTACAATTTTGCCATTTTGACGCAGCTGATAAAAATAGTCCCAGCGCTCATTATGAAAACCATCAGTAATCAATGGTGTTCCCATGATAAATTTTACTTGCGATTTTGACATGCCAGGTCGTAACTTTAGCAACATCTTTGAAGTCACTACATTACCTTGCTGAATGTCCATTTTGAACGGATCAACCTTAGGTAAAGTTGAACCACAACCTGTAAGAGCAATAAGTAAGAATAAGGCAAGGAATTGTAAAGTAATACGCATAGTTTTTATCAGCATGAAGACATATCTATCAATTGGCGTTAATATACCACGATGACTTAAAGCCTAAAACAATAAAGATGTAAGGAGTAGTTAAAAAAATTATGCATGATGAAAAAGATCTAAAAAACGCCGGATTAAAAGCAACATTACCAAGGCTTAAAATACTCGAGCTTTTTGAAAAAAGTAATGATCGCCACCTCTCTGCAGAAGATGTATATAAAGTACTCTTAAACGCAGGGGACGATGTTGGCTTGGCGACAGTGTATCGCGTACTTACCCAGTTTGAAGATGCTGGCTTATTAATACGGCATCATTTTGAAAGCGGTAAAGCCGTTTTTGAATTGAACGAAGGCGGCCATCATGATCATATTGTGTGCGTTAAATGTGGAAGAGTAGAAGAATTTTTTGACGAAGAAATTGAAAACAGACAGGAACTTGCGGCAGAATCCCTCGGCTTTAAGATGCAAGAACATTCCTTAATGATTTATGGCGTTTGTAATAATCCCAGTTGCGACGGCAAAAGTTAACATCAATTAAATGGTAAACATAATGGTATTGGTGTCTCAACAAAAATCGGTAATTAAGCATTTCTACCATTTAGCTATCGTCGTTGTTTTATCTGTATTTATTACTGCTTGTGGCACCAACCCTGTTACGAAGAAAAAAGAGTTTCAGTTCGTTTCGCAAGAAAAAGAAATTGCCATTGGTAAAGAAAATTATTCACCTGCTCGTCAATCTCAAGGTGGCGATTATATTATTGATCCCGAACTTACCTCATATGTACAAGCCATTGGCAAACGCTTAGCAGCTGTTTCAGATAGGCCAGATTTGCCATACGAGTTTGTTGTGCTAAACGACTCTGTGCCGAATGCATGGGCGATGCCTGGCGGGAAAATAGCTTTTAATCGCGGTCTACTTTATGAATTAAATAGCGAAGCAGAACTTGCAGCTGTGATGGGCCATGAAATTGTACATGCAGCTGCTCGCCATGGTGCTCAAAATATGGAGCGCGGCATATTCTTGCAAGGCGCAATGATTGCTGTGGGTATTGGCGCGCAAAACTCAACTTATAGCAATTTAATTGTTGGCGGCTCACAACTAGGTGCACAATTAATTTCAAGCAAATATGGTCGTGATGCAGAAAGTGAGTCTGACTATTATGGCATGTTGTATATGCAAAAAGCTGGTTATGACCCTGCTGCCGCTGTCACTTTACAAGAAACTTTTGTACGTCTAAGCCAAGATCGTAAAACAGATTTAATTTCAGGCTTATTTGTCAGCCACCCGCCATCACCACAACGTGTAGCCGCTAACAAAGCTACCTTGAAAAAAATAGGCGCTGGTGGTGATATAGGGAATGACACCTATACAAAAAAAATGTCGAGACTAAAAGCAACAGAAGCTGCATACAAAACCTATGACAAAGGGGTGGCAGCACTTAAAAAGAATGACATCGCGACGGCAACCAAATTAGCAAAGCAAGCCATTGCTGGGGAACCGAGAGAAGCACGTTTTCAAGAGTTATTAGGCGATATTGCATTTACGCAAAAAAAACCTCAAACAGCATTAGCCTACTACGCTAAAGCCATTAAGTTACAGCCTAATTATTTTAAGCCACATATTCAAAGTGGAATTGCATTGTTTAAAATGGGTAAACAAGCTGAAGCTGAACCTTTTTTAAAGCGTGCGAATGAATTACTACCCACAGCACCCGGACATGCCTACCTAGGTGATATTGCAGAATCACGCGGTAAAACTGATTTAGCATTACAACATTACCAAATAGCAGCAAGCTCTAAATCTGAAATAGGTAAGCTAGCAGGCAAAAGTATGGTGCGCTTAGACTTGCCACGTAATCCCGGCAAATACATACAATCTGGTGCAGTAGCAGATAACAGCGGCAGATTATTTGCTGTAGTACAAAACCCTACTTCCATACCTATTGGTGACGTGCGTGTGCGTGTTGTTAAATATGATGCGCAAACTGGCCGCGTTGTTGGGCAGAGCAGGCCGATGGTTATAAGAGGTGTCGCACCAGGGAAACGAAATAAAATTGATATTGGAACACGTGTTAAAAGTGCGCAAGATGTAAGACTATACAAAGTAGTCGTTGAAGCAGCAGAGATCGCTAAATAAAAAATATATAAAAGGAAGAAAATCATGCAACTTAAAAACTTATTACTCTTCATTGCTTTAGCATTATTAATACTCTTCTCAGCAATCAATTGGTCTGCAATCATGATGCCTACAGAGCTATCACTAATATTCACAACAGCTTCCGCGCCACTTGGTTTGGTGCTACTTGTTGCTACTGCATTAATGTTCGTGTTTTTCCTTGGCTATTTAGTTTACTGGCAATCATCAATTTTAATGGCTAGACAGAAATTAATTAAAGACTTAGAAATACAACGTAAATTAGCTAATGATGCGGAATCATCTCGTTTTACTGAGCTACGCAATTACTTAGAAACAGAATTAAAACAGCTGCATACACAACATGCTGGTGTAGAAAATAAAATTGAAATGCGTATTGGCGAACTTGAATCTGCAGTTAAAAACTCTGTAGAAGAAACAGGAACAACGCTTTCTGCTTATATTGGTGAGCTTGGGGATAGGCTAGATAAAAAGTAGTGTTTGTACTAAAAAACTGATTTACAATCTTTATTAAAAATAGACCAAAGCTAAAACCCAAGCATCTCTTTAGCATGTCTCAGCGTGGCGTCAGTCACAACTAATCCGCCGGACATTCTTGCAATTTCCTCGATGCGCTCTGCAGAATTTAAAAGTTGAATATGACTCAACGTGACTTCATGAACTTGCATTTTACTCACTTGTAGATGCTGGGTAGCTTGCGCAGCGACTTGGGCTAAATGGGTAATCACAAGCACTTGTTGGTTATTGCCCAATTGTTTTAATAATTGACCAACAACCTCGGCCACACCGCCACCAATACCAACATCCACTTCATCAAATATCATGCATGGCACACCGCCTTTTGCGGCTGTTGTCACATGCAAAGCTAGACTAATTCGCGACAACTCCCCCCCCGAAGCAACTTTACTTAATGGCTTAGGCTCCACACCAGCGTGACCTGCAACTAAAAATTCAACTTGTTCCAAACCATAAGCCGCAGCTTCACATGTGTGTAATTTCACTTCAAATTTACCACCTGACAGTGAAAGTCGCTGCATTTCCAAACTAATCTCCTCACTCAAAGCATTTGCAGCTAGTTTTCTTTTATCCCCTAGCTCCTTTGCTAGCTTTAAATAGGCCTCATGTGCCTCGGTAACTTGCTTTGCCAGAACGCCATCATTAGCAAAGCTTTCCAAGTCATTCTGACGTTTTTTCCAGGCAGAAAGCGCTTCGTTTAACTCTTGTGGATTAAGACGGTATTTCCGCGAAGTATTATGAATATCTTGGATGCGCGCTTCTACTTCATTGAGCTTTGCAGGGTCTAGGTCTGCACGTTGTAAATAATGACTCAACGTGCGAGTCGCGTCTTCTATTTGAATAACAGCAGAATCTAACGCGTTGGATACTTCATTTAACTGTGTATCGTAGACCACAACCTCAGTAAGTTTAGCTTGTGCTTGTGTCAGTATTGAAAGTGCGGCTGGCTCGGCCTCTCTTAGCAACCTAACACTACCTTCGACACCACCCAATAGTGCCGCACCATTACTTAAACGACTATGCTCATCTTGCAGCTCTTGCCACTCTTGCTCTGAAAACTGCAGCTGTTCTAACTCTCTAGTTTTGTCGCGCAATTCTGCAAGTTCATCAATATAAGCAGCTAAATTATTTTCAATTTCTAACTGCTGACAATGTAATTGATGCCACTGTTTAAATTGCACAGAAACTCTATCTGCAAGCTGCGAGTTACTTGAAAACTCATCTAGGATTTGACGTTGTGTATTCGAGTTTAAAAGTGAATGGTGCGCATTTTGGCTATAAATATCTACAAGCATCCCGCCTATATGCTTAAGCTGCGTGACGGTAGCACTTATACCATTTATAAAACAGCGACTACGCCCATCCACATAAATAACACGACGTAAAATTAAACCATCTGCCGCATCAATTTCATTTTCAGCTAACCAATATTGAGCTATATCATTGTTTGCGATAAGAAAACTAGCGCTAATCTCTGCTTTTTCACAGCCAACACGAATCACATCGCCTTCGTTACGTGCGCCTAGGGCTAAAGACAAAGCATCAATTAAAATGGATTTTCCTGCACCTGTTTCTCCAGTTAATGTCGTAAAACCAGACTGAAACTCTAGGTCTAGTTGCTCAACAATAATGAAGTTTTTAATTGATAATGTTTCTAGCATATAGCGATTAGTTGAAAGTAAAAATAAATGCTGAATGTTGCATTGCTGTTCTTAACCAAGAAGATAGTTAACCCCAATGTAATTTATTGCGCAGCATATCAAAATAACTATGGTTGCTTGGGTGCAATAAAATCACATTATCATCTGCACGTTCAATACTAATTCTATCACCTTCTTTTAATTGTAATTGGTATTGTCCATCAAAACTAACTTGCGCCTGCTCAACGCCCACAATAGTGACTTCTATTGTTACACTATTACTCACCGCAATGGGTCGATTGCTCAAGGTATGTGGGCAAATAGGCACTAATGCAATGGCTTGTAAGCTAGGGTGCAGAATGGGGCCACCTGCCGATAGTGAATAAGCTGTTGTCCCTGTAGGAGTGCTAATGATAAGGCCGTCTGATCGTTGTTTCTGTACAAATTCATTATCAATTTTAACTTCAAGCTCAATTAGTCGCAGATCACTTTTTATTACCACATCATTCATTGCGCAGTCTTGATGTATCTGCTCGCCGTTCCTCGTCACTTCAGAAGTCAACATCATGCGTGCTTCATTAAGATAATCCCCATCTAAAATCTTATCGATCTGTTCTAACATTTTTTCTGCACGTAGATCTGTCAAAAAGCCAAAACGACCGCGATTAATACCGACTAGGGGCACTTTATAATTTTTAAGTGCACGACCAACACTCAACATCGTACCATCTCCACCCATGACAATGACAAGGTCAATACTACGGCCTATTTGTTCTAATGGCGATGTTTTAAATCCAGACAGTTTGGCATGTTTTGCAGTTTTCTCTTCTAGCCAAACTTCAATATTTTTATTGGATAAATGCTGAGCTAAGTCTTTCAAATCATCACGCATAACGGTTAAGTCAGACTGGCGCATAAACTTGCCCACAATAGCGATAGAATTAAATTTTTTAGACATGTCAGAATTTAATCACAGTTTACCAATTACAGCCAGCAACAACGTATAACAGATGACTAATCTCAATTTTTTTAACTCATTTCTCATTGAATATTATGTTTCTGTCCTCATCTTAACTTTAGCTATAAAATTTTAAATAATTCAGGCAAGATATCAGCTCAATAAATTTTTTGGAGTTCTAGTTGGATCAACGCACTCAAATGTTATTAAAAACATTGATTGAACATTATATTACTGATGGTCAACCAATAGGCTCGCGTGCGTTACTGGAACATTCAGGTTTAAATTTAAGCAGTGCCACCATTCGCAATGTGATGAGCGATTTAGAAGCGCTTGGCTTTATAACAAGTCCGCACACCTCTGCAGGTCGTATTCCAACTGAACGTGGCTATCGTTTTTTTGTTGACACTTTATTAAGTGTAAAACCATTAGCATCGCCACAAATTCAATTGCTAGAAAACTCATTAATAACAGCCAACCCACAAGAAGTTATCGCCACAGCAACAGATATGCTATCTGGTCTCACCCAATTTGCCGGGCTAGCACTTATAGTAAAACGCAAGTCATTAATATTTAAACATTTAGAGTTCATGAAGCTGTCAGAGAAGCGCATTTTAGTAATCATTGTCAGCACTGATGGAAGTGTGCAAAATCGTATTATTTTGGCAGAAAAAGTTTACACAGAATCAGAGCTTACTCAGGCAAGCAATTATTTCAATGTCCATTTTACTGGCAAAAATTTAGAAGAAACCAAACAGAATTTATATAACGAATTGCAGATAATGCAACAAGACATTAGCAACCTCATGTCAGCAGCTTTAAATCCAAGTGATAATGATGATGAAACCCAAGAAAGTATGATTATTTCTGGTGAGCGCAACTTATTACAAATTGATGACCTTAGCGCCAACGTGGCGAGTTTACGTAAACTCTTTGATGCGTTTGAACATCGCACCCTACTTATGCAACTGCTAGACAACAGCCAGAAAGCAGAAGGCATACAATTATTTATCGGTAGTGAGAGTGGTTACAGTCCATTAGACGAATGTAGTATGGTAACTTCATCATATGAAGTTGATGGCCAAGTTGTTGGCACACTAGGCGTAATTGGGCCTACCAGAATGGCCTATGAACGCGTTATTCCTATCGTTGATATTACGGCAAAGTTATTATCAAACGCACTGTCTAACAAATAAGTAAGACAATCATTAATACTCAAGAAATAGTTAAAATTATTTATGGCATATTACAATCACGAGCCTGATTACGAACATGGTGACCAACTTAAAGTAGGTATTTTATTAACTAATTTAGGTACACCTGATGCGCCAACGGCGAAAGCGTTACGGCCTTATTTACAACAGTTTTTAATGGATAGACGCGTAGTTGAAATTCCGCGCTTTATTTGGTGCTGGATTTTACACTTTATTATTTTAGTAGTAAGACCTAAAAAGTCAGCTGAAAAATATGCGCAGGTATGGTCAGAAGAAGGTTCGCCTTTATTAGTACATGCACAAAAACAAACGCAGCTTTTACGCGGGTTTTTAGCGCAAAAAATAAAGTCGCCATTTGTGGTTGAACTTGGGATGAGCTACGGCAACCCAAGCATGAAAAGTGCAATTGAAAAACTCAAAGCACAGCATTGCAATAAAATTCTCGTCTTTCCACTTTACCCGCAATATGCGGCAAGTAGTACGGCTGCTAGTCTAGATGCTGTTTGGAAAACATTACTTAAAATGCGTAATGTTCCTGCGATAAGAACTATCAGAAACTACCATGACCATCCCGCTTACATTAAAGCGCTGGCGACTAGCATCCAAGATTATTGGGTAATTAATGGCAAGCCAAAAAAATTAATTATGAGTTTTCATGGCGTACCTAAATTTCATTTAATGAAAGGTGACCCATACCATTGTGAATGCCATAAAATAGCCCGCCTTGTGGCGGAAGAACTCAATTTAGATAAAACGCAATATCAAGTGGCCTTTCAGTCACGCTTTGGTAAACAGGAATGGCTAAAACCATATTTAGCCAGCACTTTAGAAAACCTCGGCAAAGAAAAACTAAACCGTATCGATGTGGTTTGTCCAGGGTTTAGTAGTGATTGTTTAGAAACATTAGAAGAAATTGCGATTGAAGGTAAAGAAATTTTTCAGAGTAACGGTGGTGGCGAATATCACTATATCCCAGCACTTAATGAAAATGAAACTTGGATAACCGCCATGACTGAGATTGCTTTAGAAAACTTAGGTGGCTGGGTGTTTGCAGATTGGGATAAAGCAGCTGCAAAAGAAAATAGTATGAACACCGCTGCGCGCGCAAAAGCTTTAGGCGCTAGCGATAAAGCGGTATAATTCAATCTTTCACACTTTAGTAATTTATATATGATTGTTATTACCGGTGGCGCAGGCATGATAGGCAGCATGATTGCCTGGCATTTGAACAAAAAACTTGGTCAAGAAAACCTTGTGATTGTTGATCACATTACACACACAGATCAATGGCAAAACCTAGTCCATAGAAAATATGTAGAATACCTAGACAAAGATCAACTATTTGATTTTCTGGAAGATAACGACTCCATATCAGCAGTAATTCATATGGGGGCAATTAGCGCAACTACAGAAAAAAGTTTTAATAAGTTAGTTCGCGATAATATGCACTACTCACAAGACTTATGGTCTTGGTGCACAGAGCATAAAGTACCTTTTTTTTACGCTAGCTCAGCAGCTACTTATGGCGACGGTAAGCAGGGCTATGACGATACAAGCATAGAAAATTTAAGACCACTCAATGCCTACGGCTATTCAAAACACTTTTTTGACCAATGGGTAATCAAACAAACTGATGAAAATATTGACATCCCGCCAGCTTGGGCTGGCTTTAAGTTTTTCAATGTATATGGGCCAAATGAATACCACAAAGACCGCATGGCAAGCGTAGCCCTTCACACGTTTAATCAAGTGACTGAAACAGATACAATGAAATTGTTTAAAGGGACCAAAAAAGGGGTAGAAGATGGTATGCAAATGCGTGATTTTGTTTATGTAAAAGACGTAGCTGAAATTGTATGCCACTTCCTAACATCAGCCCTTGATGGCAAACCAGCTCCCAATGCTCTCTATAATATTGGCACAGGCAAAGCTCGCAGTTTTAAAGATTTATCAACTGCTGTGATGAGCAGTATGGATAAAACTCCCAATATTACTTACATAGACATGCCTGAAGACTTGCAAGGAAAATATCAATACTTCACCGAAGCAAGCATGCAAAAATTACGTGATGCAGGTTATAACAAACCATTTTCTAGCTTGGAAAATGGTATAAATGATTACGTTCAACATTATTTAATGCAAGCCGATCCATACTGCTAATATCACATTATCGAGAGCGTCTTTGAAATATATTGATTTTTTAAAAACTGAACATGCTGCACATATGGCTATGTATGGTGCGCTAGAATCATTGTTTCCTTCAATCAGCAATACGGGTATTGCCATGCAAGATTGCATTAAAAATGGTGGCAAAATATTACTGATGGGCAATGGTGGAAGTGCTGCTGATAGCCAGCATATTGCGGCAGAAATTGTCGGTCGTTTTAATAAAGAGCGTAAAGGCTTACCTGCGATCGCACTCACTACAGACACATCTATACTGACCTCAGTCGGTAACGATTACGGATATGATTATATTTTTGAACGGCAAATTGAGGCGCTCTGCCGTCCTGAAGATTTGGTGATAGGTATTACCACTTCAGGCAATAGTAGCAATGTTGTGAATGCCATACAAAAAGCCAAAGAAATTGGCGCAATCACTGTAGGTCTTACCGGTGGTACTGGTGGAAAACTAAAAGCCATTTGTACTCACAATTTAGTCGTGCCTTCAAATACAACAGCACGTATCCAAGAAGCACATATTTTTATTGGCCATAGCTTATGTGCTATTTTAGAAGACTAATTTAAAAAAACATAACGTTCGCATGCAAACCAATTTACTAAATAGCGCAATTGCTACAGTTAAACAATTTGGAAACAAGCCGGGTCATATACTCGTGATTGGCGACATCATGCTTGATCGCTATTTGATAGGTGACGTCAGTCGCATCTCACCTGAAGCACCAGTACCGGTTGTATTGCTTAAGAATCAAAATGAGTGTGCAGGTGGTGCGGCTAACGTCACTGCAAACCTAGCCTTACTAGGAATCAAGACTCAACTGCTTGGATGTGTTGGTGACGATGCTGAAGGAAAAAGCTTAATTAAGCTCATGCAAGACATTGATGTTGGCAGTCAGTACATCATCACCAGCAACAAACGCCCCACCATTGCTAAAACACGCGTCCTTGGCGGTCATCAACAAATGATCCGTATCGACCAAGAAAGTCATATAAAATTTTCGCGGCACGAAGAAAAAACCATTCTTGAAGTATTTAGTAAAGCACTCGACGCAAAGCCAAGCATTGTCATTTTTTCGGATTATGCGAAAGGTCTATTAAGCGAAACAGTTTGTCAGACAATGATCAAACAATGCAGTGTTGCAAAAATCCCCTCTTTAGTGGACCCTAAAGGGGTGGTTTACACTAAATACACTGGGGCAACAGCGCTTACACCAAATAAAAAAGAAACCGCCGAAGCCTGTAATGTTGGCATTGAAGACCCCAGCTTAATGGCTAAAGCAAATCAATTAAAAGATAATCTGAAGTTAGATTTTTTAGCCGTCACCAGAGGTGAAGAAGGTATTACTTTATTAGATGATGCCACACATCATTTAACAGCGACGGCAAAACAGGTCTTTGATGTTTCTGGTGCGGGGGATACAGTGATTGCAACGTTAGCCGCTGGATTGATGCACGATCTTAGTCCGCTTGAAAGTCTAGCTTTAGCAAATATAGCAGCTGGCGTTGTCGTTGGTAAAGTAGGCACAGAACCAATCACTGGTAATGAGCTTATTGAAGCATTAACAAATGCACAAAGTAAAGAGCAAGCACATAAAGTGTGCAACTTAAATGAGTTAATGCAAAAAGTGCATATTTGGCAGCAATCAAAACAAGATATTGTATTTACCAACGGTTGTTTTGATTTGTTGCATGCCGGCCATGTCACTTACTTAGAAGCTGCAAAAAAGCGTGGTGATAAGCTTATCCTGGGACTTAATACGGATCGATCAGTGAGTGCGTTAAAAGGTCCTAAACGCCCTGTTGTAAATGAAAAAGATAGAGCCAGAGTGCTAGCTGCATTAGAATCTGTGGATGCCGTGATTTTATTTGATGAAGATACCCCGCTAAATCTTATTAATACAATCAAACCTAACATTATTGCAAAAGGCAGTGATTACACTGCGGATCAAGTCATTGGCGGTGAGGAAGTAAAAAACTGGGGTGGTGAAATAGCGCTTATTGATCTAGTTGAAGGTAGAAGCACCAGCAGCATTATTAGCAAGATGAATACTTAAATTAGCATGCCTAAAAATACTGCCGAGAAAATTTTAGTCATGGGACCATCATGGGTAGGTGATATGGTCATGGCACACAGCCTGTTTCAATCGATTAAACAAAAAAATCCAAATGTTCAAATTGATGTTGCAGCACCTGCTTGGACGCTACCTTTACTTGAGCGGATGCCGGAAGTGTCAGAAACAATTGCATTACCATTCAAGCATGGTGAACTCGCTTTTTGGGAACGTATTGCTTTTGGAAAAAGCTTAAAAAATAAAGCTTATAGCCAATCAATCTCACTAGTCAATTCTTTAAAATCCGCTCTATTACCATGGGCTGCTGGCATACCAAAACGTACAGGATTTTTAGGTGAAATGCGTTACGGCCTTCTCAATGATATTCGTCCATTAGATAAAGTCATATTACCGAAAACAGTACAAAGGTTTATAGCGTTAGGGTTAAATAAAAACCAAACGATAGATACAATCCCTCAACCAAAATTAATCACTAACACAACGAATATCACTCAAACACTAAACAAACTAGACATCAAAAACACCAACAAAAAGATTCTTGGCCTTTGTCCCGGTGCAGAATATGGCGATGCCAAGCGCTGGCCAGTTGAACACTTTGCTGAAACTGCCAATGCTATTATTAACAAAGGTTGGCAAGTCTGGCTATTTGGTTCAGATAAAGACTTGACGATAACCAATAAAATTAATTTATTAACAAAAGGTCAATGTGTCAACTTAGGTGGCAAAACCAATTTAGGTGAAGTGATAGATTTAATGTCTTTATGCGATACGGTAGTGAGTAATGATTCTGGCCTAATGCATGTAGCTGCAGCATTAGACAAGAAACTTATTGCCATTTTCGGCTCATCTAACCCACACCATACGCCTCCGATTAACCCAAAAGCAATTATCGAATACTTAGGATTAGAATGCAGCCCTTGTTTTAAAAGAGAGTGCCCTCTTGGCCATTTAAATTGTTTAAAAAACATTAGCCCAAAAAATATTATCAATTCAATAAAATAATTTTAAGAAGCTAGATTGACCTTTTCTCAATTATTCTAAACACCTCTTTGAGATCTAATTTTTGAGATTTTCTTATTCTATTTCTTGCTTTTAGCACATCAGGAATCTTAGACAGAGCCAATCCAAAGCCTTTCAAATTGACTCGATCTAGCATCAGTAATTCACCCAGTAATTGAAAAATTGATAATGGAATAGCACTCAATAATAATTGAGCTGGGGTTAAATGAATCCATTCTAAAATATAACGGTTTCTACGTCGAATACATTTAACTTGTTTCATTTTTACGTTTGCACGAATTGCCCCAACACTTTGATGCACAAGGCTAGATCTAGGCTCAAAGTAACTATACCAGCCTCTTCTCCAAGCACGAATACCAATATCTGAATCTTCTCCATAATATGGTTTGAATATAGGATCAAACCCATTTAACGCATCAAACATTGACTTTCTTATGAGCATTGACCCACCATGGCCATACATTGTTGGACAACGTTTACCATTTTTAACAGTATCCAATGCGTCAGTTAAAGACCACTTAAGCAAAGAAATACTGCCTTTTTTAAATTGCCTATAATTCCATGAATGCCTCTTAACTTCACCTTTCTCATCATAAATCAAAGGATTAACTGAAAAGGTATTTTTATCTTCAAAATATGGGACTAATGATGGGAAAAATTCATCTGTTAGCTTCACATCTGAATTAAGTATAAAAACTAAATCTGTAGTTGCCTCTTTAACGCCAGTATGCACAGCCTCAGCAAAACCTCTGTTTACAGCATGAACAAGCACTTTAACCTGAGTAAACTTTTCAGCTAGCAGCCTAACGCTAGCGTCCTCAGAACCATCATCAACCACTATTACAGAACTTTCTTGATCATAATTTTTTAGTGCCTTCAAAACAGAAGGTAAGTTCTTGCTTAATAAGTTTACGCCATTGTAATTTGGTATAACTACTGTAATAGTTTTATTCATAATGGCCCGCTACTTTTTTATGTAAAACATAACACCTACAACTAATGTCAAAATGTTAATATTGTATCAAGAAAAATAAGGATGTGAAGATTGTAAAAGCTATCATAATACTAACGAGGCAATATTGGCTGCAGTCTTAACACCATTTTGCGAACAGTAAGCTGCCCAGTCTTGCACTTCTGTCCAGTTGCTTAAAAATACAAAATCTAAGCCAGCATTAGTGGATGCTTGGTGATCAAATCGACTATCACCAACAAACAAAGCAGGAAATTGAATATTACCATTGGCTTTTTCTCGCTCTAGCACGATATCTTTAGTATCTGGGCCACCAAAAATACCCAGTTCAAATAATGGTGACAAATCTCTACGTTTGAAAATTTTTCTGAGTTCAACCTGATCCCCGCCTGAGAGTATCATCCAATTTGCTTGATCTGTATGTTGCTTTAACTCTTTTAGCTTAGGCGCGATTTCGCATTGCATTAAAGTTTCATCTAAAATCTCATCAAATGCTTTAAGAGCTTTTTCCATTAATTCTGTTGTTAAGGACTGCTTTAGTATTTCTTTATAGTAGTACTCAATTTTTCCGTTTCGTGGATAACTACCTATTTTTACATGGTAATCAACTAGTGCTTGAGCTTGAGCATCTGTGCCACCCATTCTTCTAGCGACATCAAAGTAGGCACTTATTTTTGTACCGTTACTATTTAAAATTACGCCGTCGCAATCAAAAACTATTGTTTTATATTTTTTTATATTTAACATTTTATCTATTAAAAAAGGCTTCATGCAGCTGCATAAAGCCTAAATTATACGTATTTAAAATCTAATTAAGCAGGCTTTATCTCGCTTGCTTCTTTTGCTAACTTAGTAATGTGTGCCCAGTCCTTATTTGCAACTGTATCTGCTGGGGTTAACCAAGTTCCGCCGCAAACCACAACATTAGGCAATGCCAAGAAATCTGCTGCTGAGTCTACTTTAACACCACCTGTTGGACAGAATTTAACGTCTGCAAATGGCCCTGAAAAACCTTTTAGTAAATTTATACCACCCACGGCTACTGCAGGGAATAGTTTTAAAAAATAATAATCATCGGCATTAGCCATCATGATTTCCGAGCCTGTAGAAACGCCTGGCAAAAGTGGCAAACCAATTTTACGCGTATATTGACCCAGCTCAGATGTATATCCAGGGCTCACTGCAAATTTACACCCTGCATCTAATGAGTTTTTTGCATCTTGTATATTACGCACCGTACCAGAACCTAAAATAGCATCCGGTACATGCTTAGCAATTTGCTCCATCGCTTCTAAAGCTACAGGTGATCGTAATGTTACTTCTAGTACTTTAATGCCACCTTCAAGTAGAGCTTCCGCCATTGGCACAGCATCTTCAACTTTATTAATCACTATAACCGGGATTACTGGACCTTCTTTAGCTAAATCTAATGTGTTCATTATTCTCTCAATATTTATATAATTATACTTTTCATAATTAATTTTCTTTAAAATCAATTTAGGTAAGACGTTTGAATACTGGTAGTGAATACCAACAACAAACGAAAGTAACACCATACTAATTGTATCTTCAAGCTAATTATAACCAGGTAATGGCACCTTCTTCGGCCGACAATACGTTTCTACGCATTCCGCCAAACAACTCCCGACCAATACCGTGTTCATTAGCATGGCGTTTTTCATCAGACAACGCTACAACTTCACGTTCTTCCCATTCATCCTCGTCGACCAATGCGTTGACCATGCCAACTTTAGCATTTAATCGGATGATATCGCCAGTACGCACTTTAGCAAGTGGGCCGCCTGCCGACGCTTCTGGGCTTAAATGAATAGCTGCTGGTATCTTGCCTGACGCGCCACTCATACGACCATCGGTTACAATCGCAACCATAAATCCTTTGTTTTGCAACACAGCTAATGGGGGGGTTAACTTGTGTAGCTCAGGCATTCCATTAGCTTTTGGCCCTTGGAAACGCACCACTGCGATGAAATCCTTTTCTAATTCACCACGATCGAATGCCAACAATAACTCTTCTTGTGCATCAAACACAATCGCAGGGGCTTCGATAATATGTCGATCTTCAGGCACAGCTGAAATTTTAATAACACTACGTCCTAGATTGCCTTTAAGTAAGCGTAGACCACCTGTTTTACTAAATGGGTGTTCAGCTGGGCGAACGATCAATTCATTGCCACTTTCTTTTGGTAGGTCTTTCCAAACAAGCTTGCTATCTTCTTTAACTGGCAACTTGCCATAATCACGCAAGCCACCATAGGCGACTGTATAAACATCTGGGAACATATAACCGGCATCAATCAGCTCTCGAATAACGTAAGCGGGGCCGCCTGCATCTTGGAACTGATTCACATCTGCCTTCCCGTTTGGATAAACACTAGCCAATAAAGGCGTTGTTTTTGCAAGATGATAAAAATCTGTCCAGTCAATTACAATACCTGCGGCACGTGCAATCGCCACCCAATGAATTAAGTGATTAGTTGATCCGCCTGTTGCCAGCAACGCCACCATCGCATTGACAATCACATGCTCATCTACTAACCGCCCTATTGGCGTGTAATGATTTCGTTGGATGTTCTGTAACACCATGTTGACGGCCTCACGCGTAAGCAGTTCACGCATGCCATCATGTGGATGAATAAACGCTGAACCTGGGACGTGTAAGCCCATGGCTTCCATCAACATTTGATTAGTGTTGGCAGTACCATAAAAAGTACAAGTTCCTGCCCCGTGATAAGCAGCTGATTCTGATTCTAGCAATTCTTCGCGGCCAATCAAGCCTTGCGCATATTGCTCGCGCACTTTAGATTTAGCAGTATTATCAATACCTGTACTCATAGGGCCTGCTGGTACAAATACGCACGGCAAATGTCCAAATTGTAATGCACCAATTAATAAGCCAGGCACAATTTTATCGCATACACCTAATAACAAAGCAGCATCAAACACATCATGCGATAAAGCAATTGCTGTACCCATGGCAATAGTGTCGCGGCTGAATAATGACAACTCCATGCCAGGTTCACCTTGCGTAATACCATCACACATCGCAGGCACACCCCCGGCGATTTGCGCCGTTGCACCTAATTTATTCGCCTCGTTTTTAATAATATCTGGGTAACTACCATAAGGCTGATGTGCTGATAACATATCATTATAGGCCGTGACAATGCCAATATTCGGTGCTTTTTCAGAATGAATTTTCAGCTTATCATTGACTGGCATAGCAGCAAAGGCATGTGCTACATTGGCGCAACCTAAACGGTCAGCACCTCGATCACGATTCGCGACTTCATCTAACCTTTGCAAGTAAGCGGTTCGCGTTGGACGGCTGACTTCAATAATTCGTTCGGTCACTTCGATATGGGATTGTTTCATGTTTGACTCAACTCACTTTTTGATGCCGCATACTTGTGCAGCAGTTATAATAATTAGAGTGCAATTATCTCTTAAGTTAGTGAATACCGTCAAGCTGGTAAAATAAATAATTATTAAAATCAAAGGCTTATAAATAATTATTTTTTAGTCACTAAAATATCTTCCAGCATTAAATATTCTAAATCACATCCATAGAACATATTTAAAGCATCTGTTGGACTACATACCATTGGCTCCCCACGTCGATTCAGCGATGTGTTTAAAACAACAGCACTACCGCGCAATGTTTCCAAATGCTCTATCAGCTCATAGTAACGTGGGTTAGTTGCTCGCGTGACAACTTGAGCACGCGCAGTACCATCTTCATGTACCACTTCAGGAATACGATCATTCCAAGCGGGATTCACATCAAATGTAAATGTCATATATGGGGCAGGATGCTCAGTCTGTAACAAATCTTTTGCTACTGTATCGAGCATACTTGGACAAAATGGACGCCAGCGTTCCCGATACTTAATTTGAGCGTTAATCCGATCAGCTACACCTGGGTAGCTAGGATCACCTAAAATACTACGACATCCTAATGACCGCGGCCCAAATTCCATTCGGCCCTGAAACCAAGCTAAAGGATTACCTTCAGCAAGTAATTCAGCTGCTTTTAGGGGACTATTTTCAACACGAGACCATACTGGGTTTTTAGGGTGCGCTTTGCAAGCTGCGATACACTCTTCATTTGCATATGAAGGGCCAAGGTAGACATGCTCCATCTTGTGTATAGTTTCACCAGCCAAATGAGCCGCGTAAGTAGCCGCGCCAAGTGATGTCCCATTATCACCAGATGCTGGCTGTACAAATAACTCTTTAACAGCTGGTAAATTAATAATGCGCTGATTCAACTTTACATTTAGCGCAACGCCACCAGCCATTACAACCTTGCCAGTTTCGCGAATAATATCGCCAAGATAATACTCAATCATCTCAAGCGCCAGCTTCTCTAACAATGCCTGAATAGAAGCTGCGTAGTGAATATAAGGATTGTCAATTTCATCACCCTGACGTCTTGGGCCCAACCGTTTAATAAGCTCAGGTGTAAAATAATAGCCTTTGCCATTTTCTTTATAACGTCGTAAACCAACCACATTTACCAGCTTTGTATTCACGACTAGCTCACCATTTTCAAACTTAGCTAAATCAGATAAATCATATTTAGTCGCATCACCATATGGCGCCATGCCCATGACTTTAAATTCACCATCGAGCATATCAAAGCCTAAAAACTCCGTCATCGCACCATAAAGGCCGCCTAAAGAGTCTGGGTCATAAAATTCTTTAATTTTATGAATATTTCCATTTTCGCCATAGCCGAAAAATGTAGTGGCATATTCACCTTTACCATCAATACCAACAATGGCTGTTTTTTCTTTAAACCCACTTAAATGATAAGCACTAGAGGCATGCGCTAAATGGTGTTCAACAGGCACAAACTTAGCATTGACCAAACCAAGCTCTTTCATTAAGGCTAATGATTTATCTCGATTCCGCCGAAACCTACGATTACCATTAAAAATAGCATCTAAAGCACGATCTGGTGCATACCAATGGCGCTTTGCATAATGCCAGCGCGCATTAGTACTCAGTGGGATTTCGGCATAAGGAAAAGCAACAATTTCAACCTCTTCTGGCTTTATACTAGCTTGCTGTAAGCAAAACTTAGCAGCCTCATAAGGAAACTTGTTTTTAGCGTGCTTATCGCGAATAAATCGTTCTTCTTCTGCCGCAGCAATTATTTTCCCATCAACTAGAATAGCTGCAGATGCGTCGTGACTTAATGCCCCAGATAAACCTAATACAATCATTTTATTAAACTCAATGTGATTACTTTAAAATTTGTGCCGCTTGCAATACTGAATCATCGTCATAAACAACTTTGAAACTTTTAACAAACGCATTATACAGTGAAGGTGTCGCTTTCCAATTTTGCATAAAGCGTTTTAAATCGCGTACATGTGCTTTTTTTACAGATTCAACATTGTTATGTTGCTTCATGCTGTCTAAATCAATCAACAAAGGTGTATTATTTCTCATTTTGATGTTAGTCGCTTTCATATCGCCATGAGAAATATTGAGCAGATATAAGCGAAAAAATAATTGCGTGATGTCTTTCATAGCTTTTGCACGAATCACCTTATCATTTTCATTCTTAAAGAACTCCGCAACATCAGGTGCATCCACAAATTCACTTAAAAAATAGGCCTTACCACGTAAAACAAAAAAACGATGCTCAATCAAAGCAATTGGCTTAGGTGTTGGGATATTTAATAATATCAAGCGATGTGCATTTGCCCATGAAACAGCTGCGCGTGTTTTGCGAAACAGTCGACTAAAACAATGCACCAAATTCTTAATGTTGTAACGCTTAACGACCACCCCAAAGTCATTAATATTAGTTAATACAACGGTACATGTATTACCATCTTTTAAGCGTTTTTGATTAGCAATGATTTCATCTAATTCTTGAGTATCATGTGGGATATTCAGACACTTAAACGCACTAGAGATAGCCACAAATTGTTTGCGGTTACGCGTCACATCAACATCGGTACACTGGCGAAACGCCTTCTTATCAGCATACTGGTTCGCTGCCTGTGTACGATGTGTGTTGATAACTTGATTTATAGCCTGAATATTTAGCTCAATACCAACAACTCTACTAACTCTATAAATATCAATTAATTGGCTAAGCCAAGCCGTTAGGTCAATAACATCTAGCTTAGATAACAACACGCATAAATTTGATATCGCTTGTTTAGTCGATAGCGAAGGGAATTGGCGAATCCCATCACCATCCAAGGTGTATATCTGATCATCTTGTAGCAAAAAGTTTTTTAAATACATGTCTGTTTGTAAAAGATTCGCATTATGATGCTTAGCAATAACTCGCATTAAATTTTTTGCTAAGTCTAATTGCGACTTTTTGTTTAATGTTGGCCAAACTTCCTCCAGGGTACCCCCTGGCTCAATCGCCTGATATATCAGTATGTATGGTCGCTTTTCGGTTTGTTTATGGAGTAATGAAGACGTAGCAATACCAGCTTCTGATAAGTAAGAAATACCTACCGCGTCTCTCTCCGTATGCCGTTTAGCATCGATACCAATATAAAATTTAGCGTAAACCTGCCTTTGCCCCCACTGCGCTTTACAGACCAAACGTTTATTAGGCAATACTCTAACAATTTTCTCAATGGTTAAACTGTCAGGCTTAGTATGCGCTGTAGATTGCACAGCTAAAGATCGTTTATTTAGCCCGAACTGTTTTAATAAGTCATGTTCTTGTTTTATCAAGATAAGCTACCTCGAAGCGCGTCTAATGATTTGACGGCACAATACTTTTAACCATGGTGTTAATTGTGGTTTTTGAAAGTATTGGAGAAAGAAATATAAGCGATCACTTTGGCTCCAATATTCTGTATGTCTTAATAGCGCAGACAAATCAAAATAGGCCGCATAATTAATTGAGCGTTTAAATCGTGATTTTTCTAAATCAATGAATGCGATTTTAGGCTGAGAAATCGCATTTTTAACAAAGATATGTTTTGGATAAAATGCCCGATGCACAAGGTGTGCTTGATGAAAGTGCCTAGAAGCTTTCGCAACTTCTGCCAATAATTGCCGTTTTTGTTTTTTCGTGATGTCATCTCGTTCAAACATCTGTTGTGTCACCACGTCGAATGACTCATAACCCATTAAAGTTTTTGTGATTAATATAGCGCGATTGCTGTTTTCAGTAGACTTTTCACCGTAAAAAACAACCTTGGGCGCTCCTAGCTTTTTCTGTTCTAAATACTTTAGACGTTTAAACTCTCTACGAAAAGTAGGCTCACCTGAGAATGGGTGAAGTAGTGTTCGGCGACCATGGTTTTTTTGTTTTTTAACAAAAATGCTTAAAAAATCTTTATTTTTTTCAAGCACTTCAGATTGTGTGCCAAGATCCAATTTCCCAACGCCACTCCATCCACCACGTCTATGGTTAGGCGTTTCAAACCATTCAATCATATAGTGCCATATATGATCAAAATCATTTAGCTGATACTTTTTGAATATTTTTTTATAATGTTTTGATTGAAACATACTTAAAATTGAACAAACTTTTCAATTATCAATTATATATTAGTCAACCCAACTTGCGTTTACTATTATAATATTTGCCAATGCTCTCATTGATTTTTAAACCTCTATCACTGCTCTCACTCGACACTATCCATAAACTAGGCTCAGGGTTAGGTTGGGTTTTATTTCATGTAATGAGTAAAGCAAGGCAAGAAACCAAGAAGAATATACAGCAATCCGGTTTGTTTGAAGATGAAATCGCAACGGCTGTCAAACAGAGCTTTAATTTCCTAGGTCAATCAATATTAGAAACACCTTATATCTGGCATTGTGATAATACTAAAATCAAAAGCTTCATTAAAGAGCGCCATGGTTGGGCAGCCATAAACGCTGGCTTAAATCAGAAAAAAGGAATCATCTTTATTACACCACATATGGGCTGTATTGAAATTGCTCCACTTTACTATGCGTTGCATCACCCCATCAGTGTGCTTTATCGTCAATCCAAAATTAAATGGCTAGAATCGCTGATTAGACTAGGACGAGGCCGTAATAATATTAAGCTGGCGCCAGCCAATATAAAGGGCGTTAAAACATTAATGCAGGCACTAAAACGTGGCGAGTCGGTGGGCATATTACCAGACCAAATGCCTAAAGCAGGTGAAGGTGAATGGGCTGATTTTTTTGGCAAGCCCGCTTATACTATGACATTGGCAAGCAAACTTGCAATCAAAACAGGCGCAATGGTTATTATGCTATTTACTGAGCGCTTAAGTAATGGGGAAGGCTTTGCTATACACCTTACTAAATTAGATGCAGAAGCCATAAAGACGCCAGAACTACTTAACAAAGCCATTGAATTGCAAATCAAAAGCAAACCTATTCAGTACCTTTGGAGTTATCGCCGATTTAAAACTAGCCGAAAAATAAAACCCCCACCACGCTAGTAATGTATATAAAAAGCCGATATCACTATCGGTTTTTTATATGACTACAAACTATTACGATGCTGCTGGCGCTGGTTCCGCCACATAAATCTCTACTCTACGATTCTTCGCTCTATTTGCAGACGTGTCATTTACAGCTATCGGCTCTCTTGCACCACGGCCATCAGTTGCAAATCTATTAGAGGCGACTCCTCTCGTCACCAAGTAATCACGCACGCTATTAGCACGTTTTAAAGATAATGGATTATTAACAGCATCATTACCCGAACTATCTGTATGTCCGATAACCGTAATATTCGTCAATGTGTTGTTGGTCAAGCTTGTTGCAAAAGAGTCTAAAACCGCTCTAAAGTTAGATTCAATACTAGCTTTTCCTACAGCAAAAGAAACATCACTCGGGATGTCTAGTTTCAATCGATTATCTTCGGTTTGGGTAACTGCAACACCTGTACCAAAGGTTGCTTGCTCCATATCTTTTTTCTGAGCCTCCATACGCTTAGACCATACATTACCAGCAACCGCACCGGCAGCAGCGCCAACAACAGCGCCAATTGCCGTGCCTTTACTTCCGCCAGCAACTGTACCAATAACAGCACCTGCGCCCGCACCAATTGCAGCACCTGTAGCTGTTCCTTTTTGGGTTTCTGTCATGCTTTCACAGCCACTCAACACAAAGAATGAAATCAAAGAACCTATCATTAGTTTTTTACGCAAAATTTTCCCTTTTAATACCTGAAGTTAACAAAGCTTTTTACTTAAACACATATTTTATTATGTTAGAGCCTACTTAACGTAATTTAACACGCTTAGGTTGACACTCAAGTTTAGTAGATACTCATATTTTTAATTGATTTTAGCGCGTTCAGCTGTGAGTTTTTCTTGAAATTTTCTACTATTAAACTTTTTGTAAAGCTTATTAGCACGTGCTTGAACATTATCCCAAAAACTATCTGGTTGCGATAAGTAATATTGTTTAAATAGATTGAAATCATCATCTTCCAAACCACAATCCATTGCAGAAAAATATAAAGCTGCCATATCTTTCATTACTGTCTTACCGTTCAATGGCTGGCACTGCAACACACGATGTAGATCAATTAAATGTAGTGCAACCTCACCTTGTGTTAGCTGAGATTTTTTTAATACAAAGTGGCACAAATAAAAATCTCGATGACATAAACCAGCGCCATGAAATTTCGCAGACAATTCCGCCATAGATTTAATTAAGCTGTGCTTAAAGACATCCTCTGGTTTTGATTGTTTCCAATCTACACATAAATCTTCTAATGAGCAAATCTCACCTAAATCTTCTGTGATGACAAAAGACTGTGTTGTTGCAGGATTCATACCGTATTGTCCGTAGGCAACTAATGGGGTTGTAAGAATTGATAACGCATCCAACTTTTGAATGGCGGCAACTTCAGTCATCGCGCTTAAAATTGGTTTTTTGAATGAAAGTAAGTTTTTAAAAATTTCACGCCAACCTACGCCAAAATGTTGTTTAATAAAGTAAGATTTTTCACCTAGCTTTAATTGTAAAGTTTTTCGCCCAGGCACATCTCTAAAAGCTTTGCCTGTTAAGTTCATCATCGCATCAAACTGGCTAGCGGCATCTAAATCTTCTATAGCCATATGCTGCTTAATTTGATCTGGCAGAAATAAAATTGTCTGATTCATATCAAATAGCTCATGCGACTTGTTTTTTTGCGTTTGCCAAATCAATCAAAATATTTGCTTCAGCACTGCCATCGTTAGCTTGCATAATAGCTTTGGTATATAACAAACCATTTACTGACCAATCAACTTTTTTATCTGACTTTCGCATCTTTAACCATTGTTGGTTAAATTGACTCTGCTGATAAGGTAAGGGGCAAACCAATCCTGCATCGGCTTCTTTAACATGTTGCGCGTAACCACAGCTTTCTGTTACTAACATTGGTGCGCCGCTGACCATACCCTCTAATATAACCAAGCCAGTATTTTCTCTATAAGCAGGATGCACGCAAACATCAGCTCCTTGCATAAGCTTGGGCGTATCGGAACGACCTTTGGAGATCACCACATGATTCAACAACCCTAATTTTTTAGCCATTATCATGAAATGGTTAGGATTGTCTTGCCCAACTGCAATCAATTTAGTGTTGTCCAACAACTCCTTAGGCAAAGCTGCTAAGGCTAAAATAGCGCGATCCAACCCCTTCATGGCAAAGCCTGATCCGGTGAGCATATAAACAAAATCATCAGAGTCAAAAGAAAACTCATCTCTTAAATAACGTCGCATCGTTGGTTTATCCTCCAACGCAAAACGTTCTGACGATAGATAGGGAGGAATGTAATGGAAGCGCTCCGCCTGTGTGCCATACCAGTATTGAAAGTTCGCCTTTTCAGTCAATGACACAGCAAGTATTTGGGTTGATTTATTTGCAGCAAAAATCGCTTTTTCGTTGGCTGCAAACCATCGATACCTTGGATTCATGCGATATAAAAAACGATTCTGATTTTTAGCACGCTCTACAAAGCATGGGTCAGCCGCAAAATGCGCATCTAAGCCTGGCATACGGTTATAGCCAAAAACTAAGTCAAAACGTCCGTTTTCAATGCGCTCGCTTACCACATTAATAAATTTTTGATATTTTTGAAAATTAAACCAAGCTTTTTGTGGCAACACATTTACCCCAATACTTTTGGGCACATCGCCTTGCCAAGTTAAGGTAAATACTTCAACTGTATGTCCACGCTTTATCAATTCATTTGCTGTGCGTAACATATCACGCTGCATACCTCCAAAAGGGAAGTATTTAAAGATAATGAATGCAAATTTCAAAATATGTTTTATGTACTTGTTGCCAAGAAAACCCTAATTGTATGCGAAAATAGCGCCCATGAATCGGATTCTAATTGTTAAAACATCATCTCTTGGTGATGTAATTCATAATTTACCTGTGATTAATGACATAAAAGCACATTATCCACACGTCAGTATTGATTGGATAGTGGAAGAAAGCTTTGCTGATATTCCTCGCCTACACAATGGCGTAAATAAAATATTTGTCGTTGCCATTCGCCGCTGGCGCAAAAAATTATTCAGTAAAAAAACTTGGCAAGAAATGTCTGAATTCAAACATTCCATTGCATCGCAACTGCCTTACGACCTAATTCTCGACACACAGGGTTTAATCAAAAGCGCCTTAATAGCTTCTTTTGCCATCGGCAATAAACATGGCATGGATAAACAATCGGCACGTGAGCCGCTTGCAAGTTATTTTTATAAAAAAAAATACCATGTGCCTCGCGCACAACATGCAGTAAAACGGAATCGCGCATTGGCAGCCATGGCTTGCGGCTACACAATACCTAATGATGCGCCTGACTATGGCATTAAAAAGCATGGTATTGCTAATAGTGTAGACGAAAGCAGTGTGGATTTGGGTTTAAAAAAACCATACATAGTAGGGCTACATGGCACTAGTCGTGATAGTAAGTTATGGCCGATTGATCATTGGGTTACATTAGGTAAAACGTTAGCGCAACAAAATTTAACCTTAGCCTTACCTTGGGCTTCAAGCGCCGAGTATCAACGTGCGCTACAGATTGCTGATTCACTTGCTAACGTAATGGTATTGCCAAAACAAACCATCGCACAACTAGCACAAATAATCTCGCAAGCTGCCGCAACAATTGGTGTTGACACCGGCTTATCGCATCTTGCCACAGCTCTTAACATTCCTACCATTGCTATTTATACAGATACAAACCCTGAACTTACAGGAGTTTATCCAGGCCGTTATGCACCTGCTAAGAATATAGGCGGCATCGCGCAAATACCTTCATCAAAAGAAGTACTAGCAGCGTTAATGCGAATCTATTCATATTAAGTGAACATCTTTATATATAAATAAAGCCTTGAAATCAAAACTGATAACCCCACCTTGCTAGTATTGAAATGATTGGCAATGCATTAATGGGAGCTTATATGACAAAAAAAGACACGCAGCAAGAAGGTACTGAGAACGAAGATCAAAAATTAAGTGCTGATGATGTGATTAGCGATGGGGAAAATCTTGAAACAGAATTATCGCCTGAAGCTAAAGTTACTGAACTAGAGATAGCACTTAATGAAGCTAAAGCGCAAGTATTGTATATTAAAGCAGAAGGTGAAAATATTCGCCGCCGTGCGTCTGATGATATAGATAAAGCGCGTAAGTTTGCTTTAGAAAAATTCAGTAATGAATTACTTTCAGTCAAAGACAGCTTAGATGCCGCATTAGCAGTTGAAAATGCAACGCTAGATAGTTATAAAGATGGCGTAGAGCTCACAGCAAAACAATTCCTCACCGTATTTGAGAAGTTTGATATTGCTGAAATCAACCCTGAGAATGAAACATTTGACCCAAACAAGCATCAGGCGATTGGCACAGTGGATTCTGAATTGGCGCCTAATACTGTGGTCAGCGTACTACAAAAAGGTTACACATTGAATCAACGTGTATTACGGCCCGCATTAGTGATGGTTTCAAAAGCGGCATAAACCCTTTCTGAATAAAGGTCTTGAAATCCACAATAACAACCCAATTATTAAATCATCGGATATTTAATTAACTGAATTGTAAGGAATTAGAAAAAATGGCAAAAATTATTGGTATTGACTTAGGAACAACGAACTCATGCGTCTCTGTAATGGAGGGTGGTAAACCACGCGTAATTGAAAATGCAGAAGGCGGCCGTACTACACCGTCTATTATCGCTTATCAGGATGATGGTGAAATTTTAGTGGGCGCACCTGCTAAACGCCAAGCGGTAACTAATCCAAAAAACACAATCTATGCAGCTAAACGCTTAATTGGTCGTCGCTTTGACGAAAAAGCGGTTCAAAAAGATATTAAGCTCATGCCCTACAGTATTGTAAAAGCTGACAATGGCGATGCATGGGTTGAAGTGAATGGTGAAAAAATAGCACCACCACAAATATCTGCTGAAGTATTACGCAAAATGAAAAAAACTGCTGAAGATTATCTCGGTGAAGAAGTAACAGAAGCAGTTATTACCGTGCCTGCTTACTTTAACGATAGTCAACGTCAAGCAACTAAAGATGCTGGTCGTATTGCTGGTTTAGAAGTAAAACGTATTATTAATGAGCCAACGGCGGCGGCACTTGCTTTCGGTTTAGATAAACAAGAAGGGGATCGCAAGATTGCGGTATACGACTTAGGTGGTGGTACATTTGATGTATCAATCATTGAGATTTCCACCATTGATGGCGAACACCAATTTGAAGTGCTTTCTACTAACGGTGATACATTCTTAGGTGGTGAAGACTTTGATAATCGCTTAATCGATTATCTAGCTGATGAGTTCAAAAAAGACAATAACGGCTTAGATCTACGTAAAGATTTATTAGCCAAGCAACGTTTAAAAGAAGCTGCTGAAAAAGCAAAAATTGAACTTTCATCAAGCACACAAACAGAAGTGAACTTACCTTACGTCACAGCTGATGCAACAGGCCCTAAACATTTGGTCGTGAAAATTACTCGCGCTAAATTTGAGAGCATGGTTGAAGATTTAATCGAGCGCACAATGGCTCCTTGCGTCACCGCAATGAAAGATGCTGGCGTTACTGGCTCAGATATTACTGATGTGATTATTGTTGGTGGTCAAAGCCGTATGCCCAAAGTTCAAGAAAAAGTACAAGAAATTTTCGGTCAAGAACCACGTAAAGATGTGAATCCAGATGAAGCTGTTTCAGTTGGTGCTGCAATTCAAGGTGGCGTACTCCAAGGTGATGTGAAAGACGTATTGTTATTAGATGTAACACCACTTTCACTTGGTATTGAAACACTTGGTGGCGTGATGACTAAGTTGATTAAAAAGAATACAACCATACCTACTAAAGCTTCACAAGTATTCTCTACTGCTGATGACAACCAAAATGCAGTAACGATTCAAGTGATGCAAGGTGAACGTGAAATGGCCACTGGTAATAAATCGCTTGGTCAGTTCAACTTAACTGATATTCCACCAGCACCACGTGGGCAGCCACAAATTGAAGTGACTTTTGATATTGATGCAAATGGTATTTTGCATGTTTCAGCAAAAGACAAAGCAACTGGTAAAGAAAATAAGATTACTATTAAAGCAAGTTCTGGTTTATCTGAAGAAGAAATTCAACAGATGGAAGAAGACGCTGCTAAGTATGCTGACGAAGATAAAGCACTTCGCGAACTAGTCGAGGCACGTAACAATGCTGATGGCATGGTGCATAGTGTGAAAAAATCTCTTGAAGAACATGGCGAAAAATTAGAAGCTAATGAAAAAGAAGCGATTGAAACGGCGATTAAAGACTTAGAAGAAGTGGTCCAAGAAGGTGACAAAGATACTGTTGAAGCAAAAACAAATATCTTGATGGAAGCATCACAAAAACTAGGTGAAAAAGTCAACGCTGAGGCTGAAGCGCAGGCAAATGCACAAAATTCAGAACCAAGCCCTGAAGGCGAAAAAACAGTTGATGCCGAAGTGGTTGATGCTGAATTCGAAGAAGTAAAGAAAGACGACTAAGCACTAAAACGATCGTCCATAAAAACACAGTATCGCAGTCATTCTGCGTGCTGTGTTTTATGCTTTTGACAAATCATGAATAGCACTGACATGTAATTTAATTGTCATTGTACCAACTTGGTAAATAAATTATGGCAGCAAAAAAAGATTTTTACGAATTACTAGGCATAAGCAAAAGCGCATCTAACGATGACATTAAAAAGGCTTATCGCAAGTTAGCGATGAAGCACCATCCTGATCGTAATCCAGATGATGCAAAATCAGAAGAGCTTTTTAAAGAAGCAAAAGAAGCTTATGAAATCTTATCTGATGATCAAAAACGTGCCGCATACGACCAATACGGCCATGCTGCATTTGAAAATGGCGGCGGTTCTGGCGGCCCTGGTGGTTTTAGTGGCGGTGGCGGTGGCGATTTTAACGATGCATTTGGTGATATTTTCGGTGATATGTTCGGTGGTGCTCGTGGTGGTCAACGCTCTAATGTGTATCGAGGTGCTGATCTACGCTATAACATGGAAATATCATTAGAAGACGCAGCGAAAGGTACGGAAACCAAAATTCGTATTCCTGTCATGTCTGCCTGTAGTACATGTAATGGAACAGGGGCAAAAGCCGGCAAGTCAGCCAGCAAATGTGGGACTTGTGCTGGGCAAGGTCAAGTACGTATGCAGCAAGGATTTTTCTCAGTACAGCAAACTTGTCCTAAATGCCAAGGTGCAGGCAAAACAATTAAGAGCGAAGATGAATGCAAGCCTTGCCATGGTGCAGGTCGTACAAAACAACATAAAACACTTTCGGTCAAGATTCCTAACGGTGTGGATGAAGGGGATCGTATTCGCTTAACTGGCGAAGGCGAGGCTGGCGTAAATGGCGGCCCTACAGGTGATCTATATGTTGTGATTCACCTTAAACGTCATGAAATGTTCGAGCGTGATGGCGGTGATTTGCATTGCGAAATGCCAATAAGCTTTCCTAACGCCGCATTAGGTGGCGAAATTGAAGTGCCTACTTTAGATGGCTCTGCAAAAATGAAAATACCTGCTGAAACACAAACAGGCGGTGTATTTAGATTGCGTGGCAAAGGCATTAAACCTTTACGCTCAAATACGCATGGTGATTTAATGGTGCATGTGGTGGTTGAAACACCTATTAAATTAACTGAGAATCAAAAAGAATTATTACGTGAATTTAATACTAGTACGCAAGCAGATGCCAGTAAACACAGTCCTAAAAATAAAAGCTGGCTAGACAAAGCTAAATCATTTTTTGACTAAACAGCAGTTATATAAATAGCTCGGATTATAAATAAAAACAGTAAGTTACAAACTTTACCTATAAGTTACATTTAATTACATGCTTGACATTAAACTGCAATAACTATTGTCTATAATCTAGTCTCTTTCAACAAAAGGAGATTGAAAATGAATCAAAAGTTCATTCAAAGCGTAGTACTTAGTAGCTTATTGGTAGGTTCGCTAACATTTGCAAATTTTAATGCTATTGCAGCTGGTTTTAACAAAAAAGTTTCTAGCCACGGCGATATCATGACATCTGAGCAGTTTTATCAGAAGTTAGAAAACACAGAACCTGGTGCACTTGCAAAAACATTTGGCATGCCAGATAATATTTCTACTTTAAGAAGCTTACACGGAGATTCTATCGGTGTTGTATGGGTATATCGCGATGCTGTATCTGCAAAAACACAAACAATGGACGCAAACTTTGTTTTAGTTAAAGGTGACTTTAAGTACGTTACTTTATCAAAGTCAAGTTAGCACGATACAAATCAGGTTAACGAGATTTAAAATTTAGTTAGCACAATGATTTTTGCTTAACACCCCCCTAGAAAAAGCCTGCAGTTGCAGGCTTTTTTAATTCAATTTTTCTAGTATAAAGTTCAGCTCATTCTTAGCACTTTCAAATGTTTCATATTGCTGGCCAGCCGTTTTTTTATACCAATACTTGCTATTGAACTCATCACCTTCAATTTTATGCAGCACAGCATGAATCCAGTTAGCGATTGGATCAGAGTAATCTTGTGCAATATTGTGTGATGCATCCCAATCGCCCTCTAAAGCCAGCCGAACTGATTGCTTCAATTGTTCTGTGTCGTCGTTTGCCATGGGTTACACTTCACGGGGGTATTCAATCGTGCCTTCTTGAATCAATTCAATTTTATAACCATCAGGGTCCTCTACGAAAGCAATCACAATAATGCCATGTTTCATTGGCCCTGCTTCACGCACAACTTTACCGCCTTTTGCTTTTACTTTTTCACAAGCTTTATATGCATCATCCACCTCAATCGCCATATGGCCGTAAGCATTACCCATATCATAGCTAGTATCACCATAGTTATAAGTTAGCTCTAAGACTGTATTGTCATACTCGTTACCGTAACCGACAAAAGCTAAGGTAAATTCGCCATCAGGGTAGTCTTGCTGACGTATTAACTTCATGCTAAGCACATTGGTGTAAAAATCAATCGAACGTTGTAAATCGCCTACTCTCAACATGCTATGTAATACGCGCATTAGTTTCTCCTATTTTCCCGTTAAATGGTGATACTTCTCTAGCAACTGTTCTTTGGTTTCGACGACATCAGGGTTCAATGGTATACAGTCTACTGGGCACACCTCTACACATTGCGGCACATCAAAATGGCCGACGCATTCTGTGCATAAAATTGAGTCGATTTCATAAATCCCTTCGCCCTGGTAAATCGCTTCATTCGGACATGCAGGCTCACAAACGTCACAGTTAATACATTCATCTGTAATTAATAATGCCATGTCTTAATTTCCGAACTTAGCTTTTATCGCAGCTTCTATATTAGGGGAAACAAATTGATTCACATCACCATTGAACTTGGCAATTTCGCGTACTAAACTTGATGAAATAAACGTGTACTGTTCAGCAGGTGTCAAAAACAAAGTTTCAACCTTTGGAAAAAGTTTACGGTTCATACCTGCTAGCTGGAATTCATATTCAAAATCACTGGCAGCACGCAATCCACGAATCACAATTTGCGCATCATTTTTTTGTACAAATTGCATTAGTAAACCTTCAAAACCTTGCACAGTAATATTATTGGTAGAAAAAACTGACTTCGCCAATGAAACACGTTCATCCAAACTAAACAATGTGCTTTTAGTTGTGCTACCTGCTACCGCCACAACCACCTCATCAAACAAATCTGCAGCCCGGTGCACAATGTCCTCGTGCCCCAATGTAATCGGGTCAAATGTACCAGGATAAACTGCTATGCGCTTTTTACTCATCATGCCCACCATTTTTTAATTGGATAGATTTTAGCAAATGATAGTACACATTACCCGCTTTACCTTGTTTTAATACTTCCCATTCACTGCCCAACGTCTCTGCTTTAATTTGATATTCAGCCTCTGCATACACCAAACCATTGGCAGCTAGGTGTCTATGCAATACTGGTAATACTTTATCTAGCCATTGTTGTTCATAGGGAGGATCACAAAAAATCATGTCAAATTGTTGTTGATTAGTCGCTAAAAATCTCATTGCATCTGTATGCCAAATTTGGCAACTTTCAGCATCGAGTAAGGTTTGATTTTGCTTAAGTGCTTTAAATGCAGTATTTACAACCTCAACCATCACCACTCTTTGTGCATTGCGCGAGGCCGCTTCAAATCCCATTGCACCTGTACCAGCAAATAAATCCAAACAAATTTGATTGGATAAATCTTGCCCTAACCAATTAAAAACAGTTTGCCGGACACGATCTGGCGTTGGTCGTAAGCCTTCGTTATCAGGGAATTTAAGCAGACGGCTTCGCCATTGACCTGCATTAATTCTTACTGAGTTTTGTTTCTTAGCTGCCATAGAAGCACTATTTGCTGTAAATTTTTCTTAATGAAATGATTATAAAAAAATTAGATGCGTACATTATACTTAACATATGTCATTATTAATTCGTGAAGCAACAAATAACAATGATTTCAAATATACATCCGCTAGCGACTTGCACCCCCTTATAATTAAACTTATGCTAGCTATACTTTTAATTAGTCCAGGTACCAAATAGCTCACAGCACTTTAGCATGCATACCTAACCATGAAGAAACTTAAAAATGAAAAAGAACTAGTTAAAAAGGCAATCGCTGATGGCGTGAAATACGGTGAAGCCAGAGGGGTTGTTGAATTTGAGGCCACAGACTCTGCAAATGAAAAAATCGAATATATATACCGCTTACTAGTACACGACAAAATAATTCAAGCGCTACCAGAGGATCAAATATCTCAACTTTCTATGAAGCATAAACTTGCTATTTGGGCATCAAAGAAAAAATGAACACTGATTTAATTGTCAATAGCCAGAAAAGAAGTGCACATTAACAAACTTATTTTAACAAACCCATAAAGACTATCGTGGTAAAACTAGAATGTTAGTGTCAGCGTTCGCATACATTGTTCATTTAAAGAAACTAATCAAGCGAGGCAGGCGACATCGTCACCCTAATGCATCACCCTAATGCATCACCCATTCTGCATCAGACACCAAACACATACCACCAACAGATTTTAATAGTGGCCTAATTGCACCTACCAATGCATATAGTTGGTTTTCTGGGCATGCGATTACGAAGGTTATATTTTCAGATTTATCACCTCGTTGACCATTACCCCCAACATGGTTATAGAGTGTGAAGTCATTGATATTAATTTCTTTTAATGTTGAAACAACCGTCTCTTTTTCTGACGCCTGAATCACTAGCTCAACTCTTTTAACACTCATCATAATAAAAATCCTTTTAGCAAACTGCTCGCAAAACTATAAAAAAGTGTGTTAACCATTATCACCTTTAACATAAATATAAGAGACAAGCTCAATGTAAAAAACAGTGCTGAAGCTTACATAATTATGTTGTTATTTATCTACCGCACCTACAATGACTGAAACAAAGTTTTCTGGTTTTACACGGCGGTTAAATGCATCTTTGATTTGCTCAGCGGTAACCTTGTTAACTTCGTTATTAAAATCTTCTAAATAGCTTAAGGGTAGCTTATAAAAACCGATGAGTGATAGGTAACCTAGTATCTCTTTATTGCTGTCTAAGCGCAAAGGAAAGCCACCTGTAATATTCGATTTAGCGGCTTTGAGTTCCTCCGCTGTGACACCATTTTTCATATAGTTAGCTAAGGTTTCTTTCACCACTTCCAAAGCTTCATTAGCTTGTTCCTTTTTGGTTTGCAAACCAATTTGAAAAGGGCCTAATTCCGTCATAGGGATGAAATAGCTATATACGCTATACACTAGACCACGTTTCTCACGGACCTCTTCAGTTAGACGGGAAACAAAACCACCGCCACCTAGAATATAATTACCTACATACAATGGGAAATAATCAGCATCACCACGTTTCACACCAGGGTTACCTAATAATATATGTGCTTGACTAGCAGGATGTGACATCGTTCGAGTATTTGGTGCTGCTGGTACAGTTACTTGTGGTATCGATGAGCTTGCTGCTGTTTGTGGCAAATCTTTTGAGATGTTCTCAGCGACAACTTTTGCCTGTGCTTGCGTTAAATCACCGATCATAGCAATTACGGCATTTTTTGCGTTGTAATATTGTCTATAAAAAGCCTGCAAATCTTCTCTTTTTAGTAATTTAACTGTTTCTACTTCACCACTTTCTTGCAAACTATAAGGGTGATCGCCATACATGGCTTTCATAAAAGCTTTGTTTGAAATGCTTGCTGGCTGCGTTGCTGCTTCTTGCAATCCTGCAACAATTCTTGTTTTTTCACGCGCTAATATAGGTCGCAGGAAATCAGGTTGATGCAATATTTTATTAAACATATTTAGTGCTTTATCTTGCTCACTCGTCAGCGTGCGCAAACTAAAACTAGCACTATCAGAGCTTAAGCTACCGCCATTTTCTGCCCCAATATCTGCAAATGCATTAGTGATATCTTCTTCGTTCATACCGTTTGCACCTAGGGGCATTAAACGACGTGTGACGCTAGCTAAACCAGAGGTTGACTCGGTATCGCGCGCACTACCTGCCGGAAAAGTAACGCTTAAATCAATAATAGGTAAATCATGATTCTCTACAAAATAAACATGACTACCTGATGTAGTTTGCCAGTGGTTAATTTTCACCGCAGCATGACTGCTAAAAGCCAGCAAACTACTGATTAAAAGTATTAAAAATTGTAATGTTTTCATTCTAGAACCTTGAAATAATTTATATTTGATTGATTGGTTTTTCAATAACAAAGCATTAAGCGAGACCAATTACATTATTTCCAAATATGCTATACGCATATGAACAAGTAATGTAATTAAAAATCGCAAATGATTTTGGGTATTGCACATTAATGAACGTGAGGTTTGCCAGCTGGTTTTGCATTGGGATCAATTGGCTGCGGATCTAATGTTGCCACCGTCATATTTTCTTCTATTAAATATTTTTTGGCGACTGCTTGTATCTGTTCAGAGGTGATTGCTTTTAAATTCTCAGAATATTCGTCTAATAAACGCCAGTTATAACCCATTGTTTCTAGTTGACCAATCAACATGCCTTGATAAAACATGGAATCCCGCTGATATACATCAGAAGCGATTACAGCTGCTTTGACACGGTCTAACTCTTTTTGCGTTACACCGCCTTTTTTGATTTTATCAATCTCGGCAAGTAGCGCCGTTTCTAACTCCACAACTGATTTGCCTACAGCTGGTGTTCCTACCAACTCAAATAATGACTCTCGGCCTCTTGTAGTGCTGTCATAACCTGCACCAACACTGACTGCTAATGATGTTTCTCGCACTAATTTTTGATTTAAACGCGCGGAGGCATTACCGCTTAGAATACCGGCAAGCACATCTAAAGCATAAGGCTCCCAAGCATTCTCTGACATTTCACCTAATGTTTCAGTTGATTTAGTTTGTAATGTCGGTGCATGGAATCCCATCGCTAAATAGGGTAGCTTACCTGGCGCTTTAATAACGGCACGACGTGTACCTATTTGCGCTGGCTCAACTTGTGGTTTGCGCGATGGCAGTATTTTTGCTTTTAATACACCAAAATACTTTTTGGCCAATGCCAACACTTCTTTTGTTTTTACATCACCCACTACCACTACAGTGGCATTGTTTGGCGCATACCAGTTTGTGTACCACTCTTGCGCATCTGCAGCAGTCATATTTTCTAAATCATTCATGTGCCCAACCACAGGTCTACCATATGGGTGTGCTCTAAAAGATAGCGCTTGAAATTGTTCATTTACCTTAGACTGAGGTTTGTCTTCTGTGCGCCAGCGGCGCTCCTCCATGACCACCTTAATTTCTTTTGCAAACTCTTCTTTAGTAATAATAAGATTTGCCATTCTGTCAGCTTCTAATTTAAAAGAGAGTGGTAAATTAGATTTTTCTAATTGTTGAAAATAACAAGTGTAATCCATCCCAGTAAAGGCATTTTCTCTGCCGCCGGCTGCTGCAATTAAACGTGAAAACTGTCCTGAAGGTGTTTTTTTAGTGCCTTTAAACATCATGTGTTCTAACACGTGTGCGACACCTGTTTTACCATTAACCTCATCTAATGCCCCTGCGCGATACCACACTTGTGACACGACTACCGGCGCACGATGGTCTTCTTTAATGATTAATTTGAGACCGTTTTCTAATAAAAACTCTTGTGTTGGTGGGCTTGCCAAAGCGAGTGCTGGCAACAAACATATAAACAACATTACACATCTTTTTAACACGTCTTTGTTCTCCAATAATGATTACTTAGCTGTTTAGATTACGCTAGGTAAATAACGACTTTTTAGTATAACCTCTCTGACCAATGCATGGCTTTGCAAGTTCACAATATGCGATAAGTTTTTTACAAATAAGCAATAATCATAAATTCACGTTTAAATTAAGCTAAAATAGTAGGCTACTCAAAAACACTCACTTATGTTTAATTACTACTATGTTTGATTTATTCAAAAAAAAGAAGCCCATTAAAACTCAAGCGCCAACGGCTGATTCGACGCAAAAGGTTGAAAAAGAAGAAAGCGTAGTAGAAGTTTTACCAGTAGCCAAGATAGGAAAAGCAACAGAAGAAGTTTCACAAAACAACGTTGAAGAGCCTAAAATAGGAAATATAGGTTTAGCGCAACGCTTAAAAAAAGGGTTAATTAAAACTAGAGCGCAATTAGGCGGCCAACTTGCAAGTATATTTAGTAGCGGCAAAATTGATGCTGAAACCTATGATGATTTAGAAACTATATTATTAACTTCCGACGTCGGTGTAGCAGCAACGCAAAAACTACTCAATAATCTAAAAAAACGCGTTAAACGTGAACACTTACAAGATGCATTAGCTTTAAAAACAGCATTAAAAACTGAGCTTTTAGCAATATTACTTCCACTAGAGGCACCTCTCGACATCAGCACACATAAACCATACGTGATGATGTTAGCAGGCGTCAATGGCGCGGGAAAAACCACCACTATTGGTAAGTTAGCTAAACTTTTTCAGTCACAAGGAAAGTCTGTACTGATTGCGGCAGGTGATACGTTTAGAGCTGCCGCTAGAGAACAACTACAAGTATGGGGTGAGCGTAACAATGTTCATGTCGTTGCTTCTGAAGGTGGCGATGCAGCAGCAGTAATCTTCGATGCAGTAAACTCTGCTAAAGCGAAAAATATTGATGTTGTGATTGCAGATACGGCTGGCAGATTACCCACACAACTCCATTTAATGGATGAAATTACCAAAGTTAAACGCGTCATTAACAAAGCTAATACTGGCGCGCCGCATGAAACTTTATTGGTCCTTGATGCTAATACAGGTCAAAATGCAGTCAGCCAAGTCAAAGCATTTGATGATGCGCTTGGTGTCACAGGCTTAGTGTTAAGCAAGCTTGATGGCACAGCAAAAGGCGGTGTGATTGCCGCTATTGCAGAAACACGGCCTATTCCCATCCGATTTATTGGCATAGGGGAAGCCATTGATGATTTACGCCCGTTTAGCGCTAATGATTTTGTAAATGCTTTGTTTGATGAATAACTTATAATGTTGATATGATTATTTTCGACAATGTCACTAAACGATACCCAGGAAGCTACGAAGCGCTGACTAAAGTAAGCCTGACAGTCGAACAAGGCGAAATGGTTTATGTGACTGGGCATTCTGGTGCCGGCAAAAGCACCCTACTTAAGTTGATGGCAGCCATTGAGCGCCCCACCTCTGGCACTGTGCTAATTAATAACCAAAACGTAAGTAAATTACGTGAAGCCTCTTTACCATTCATTCGTCGCAAATTCGGACTGGTGTTTCAAGACCACAAATTGTTATATGACCGTAATTGCTATGATAATGTCGCGCTACCTTTATCTATTAATGGTATTACTGGTACAGAAGCTGGCAAGCGTATACGTGCTGCTTTAGATAAAGTTGGCTTACTCAAAAAACACAAAGCCATGCCGATTACCTTATCTGGCGGTGAACAACAACGTTTAGCCATTGCCCGTGCAGTGGTTTCACGGCCTTCCATACTGATTGCTGACGAGCCCACTGGTAATCTAGATAAAAATTATGCAGAAGATATCATGGCTTTATTTAAAGCATTCCAGCAAGTGGGCGTGACTATTATTGTTGCGACGCATGATGCACTTGGCACAGCTAACCAGAAAAATAAAGTATTGCAACTCAATCAAGGTCAACTGATTGAAGGTATTGTGAATGAAAGAAGTAGTCACCTTCAAGAAAATGACAATTTTGAAATGAAGAATTCTTAATGAATATGTGGCTCTCAAATCATGCGCAAGCATTAAAACTGGTAATCAATCGCATTAAAAACAACCTGTCTGGCACTTTATTAATTGCATTTGCTATCGGTGTAAGTATGGCTTTACCTGTCATTTTATATCTAGCACTCAACAGCTTTGATGGCTTGCTAGGTGATGTTAAAAAAGAATCGAATATTAGTGTATTTATTGCACTAGATTGCTCTGATGCAGCGCTGGAAGACATTACAACCAGCTTGGAAAACAATACTGATATTAAAGACTTCCATTTCGTTTCAAAAGAAGAAGCCCTTGAAGCTTTAGAAACTGCTAGCAATGATAGCAATTTAATTAGCTCACTCAGCGAAAACCCCTTACCAGATGCTTTTTTTGTTGAACCTGAAGCGCTTGATGCAGCGTCAGTGACTCGCCTCAAAAATCAAATTAGTAATTTATCAGGCGTGGCAGAGGTGCATATAGACGATGCCTGGCTGCAGCGCTTAAATTATTTATTAGCATTAGGCAACAAAGCCATGTTGATATTAGCAACATTACTTGGGTTAGCTATATTTTCAGTGGTTGGCAATACTATACGGATGCAAATACTAACGCAGCAAGATGAAATCGAAGTTAGCCAACTTATTGGTGCGACTAATCGATTTATACGTCGTCCATTTTTATATACTGGCGCAGCCTATGGTCTACTTGGTGGTTTATGTACATTATTAATTACAAGTATTGCAATTATTTTATTTAATCAATCACTTTCAGTATTAGCAGCTGAATATCAAACAGACTTGAACCTTGCTCTACCGAATATCCAAATTAGCATCATCACCTGCGCTTTATTAATTATCATTGGCTTATTGTCTGCAAACATTGCAGTATCAACGTCTTTATCCAAAGCAAATAAATAAACTATTATTGCAACTTTCTTCAACGCTAGCACTCTTAGATATAGAGTGCTAAAATAGTGTCTATAATTACGAATACAATTAAAGAAAAGGAGCGCCATTATAAACGCCTTAACGATACCTTCAATTTCTTCACTTGATAGTTATGATCAATACATGCGAAAGATCAAAACTTTTCCATTGCTCACTGCAGAGGAGGAGCATGATTACGGTATGCGTCTAAAAAATGAGAATGATTTAGAAGCTGCACAACAATTGATTATTTCTCATTTAAGACTGGTCGCCAGCATTGCTCGTGGTTACATGGGCTATGGCTTACCACAACAGGACTTAATCCAAGAAGGCAACATTGGTTTAATGAAGGCAGTAAAACGTTTTGATGCAGAACGTGGAGTACGTTTAGTTTCTTTTGCAATACATTGGATTAAAGCTGAAATGCATGAGTACATAATTCGTAATTGGCGTTTAGTGAAAACGGCAACAACGAAGGCACAGCGTAAACTATTTTTCAATTTACGCAGCATGAAAAAAGGCTTAAGCACGCTCACTCCAGAGCAAGTCTCAGAAATTGCCACGACCTTAAATGTAAAACCTAAAGACGTACAAGAAATGGAATATCGTCTTAACGGTCAGGAAATGTCATTAGACTTGCAAGCTGATTCTGATAGTGAAGAAGCTTATAGCCCTATTGCCTATTTAGAGGCAGACACACCTGAACCATCTGACTTCTTAGCAGATCAACAAACTGAGCAGCTAACCTCGCAAGCATTGAGCCAAGCACTTGAAAAGTTAGATGATAGAAGTCGCCGGATCGTAAAAGCTCGCTGGTTAAGTGACAGTAAAAGTAGTACATTGCACGAATTAGCAAGCGAATTTGGTGTTTCTGCTGAACGCATTCGCCAAATTGAACAAAAGTCTATGCAGAAAATTAAAACCATGATGCGGGCACAGACTGCAATTTAATGCATTAGTATTAGACTAATACATACACAATAAAAAAAGCTGCTTTTAGCAGCTTTTTTTATTTGATAACGCTTGTAGCAAACTTTGAATCTATGCGGCAATTTCTTTTTCTTTAGCTTCAAAAGCAAGCGCATTACTCATATGCTGTCGCAACACTTCTAAATCTTCTATTTGTGATCGTATACTCTTCTCAATATTGTGGAGCTCAGTAATACGATCTTCTAAAGTATCTGTTGCTTTATATATACGTTTAATACTCTCTAAACGACGACGTAATTGAAGCTGATGTTCACGCACTTGTGATTCCATTGGTGCAATGACTGCTTTTAACCAGTTTTCAACATCTCGGTTTGCAACTTCAAATACATGAATCACACGACTTGCCAATGTTTCAAAGAACTTAGTGGTCAACGTCATTTTTTCATTTGCGATCATATTAAATGCCGTATTAAATTGTTCCTTGTAAGCACGCTCTAATTTAGACAATTCTTTTTGGTATCGCAATGTTGAAAATGCTGGCGGTTCAGACTTTCTCAAACCATGTTCTTTAGAAAATTTATCGTACATCACGTCCATCATTTTCTTAATTTCATCAATTTGGCCATCAGAAGAAATTAAACGCAGTTTAAGTTCTTCAAAGAAGCCATCCATCGCGTCGCGGATAGTTTTTGTGAAATTAGCAGAAACCATGGTTTCCCGAGTGGTATGCACTTTAACCTTTAATGCCTCCATGCCTAACAAGGTAAATAGTTTATTAGTTTGCTGCGAGAAGACGCTTCGTAATGCTTGGAAGCGTTGCAAGCCTTTTTCAAAGTTTTCTTTATCTACTTTGACCTTGTTCATCATATGCTCAACAACGTCTTCATTCTTACCGCGCAAGCCACTCAGTTCTTCAAACTGCTCAACTACACCTTGAACACGTGATTCTAAAATCATATGTGAATTACTAATTAAATCTTCAAGCTCACTTTGCGTGTTGTCGCGCACAATTTCTTTTTTTGAAGGAATCAGTTCGTCAGAAAGTGCTTTTTCGAGCAAAGGCAATCGACTTTTCTGAAGCAAATCATTATCTCTATTTACTTTTGCCAACAAGCCCTTCTGTGCAGAAGTTGGAAAAATATGACTTGGGTCTAAATTAAGGAGCTCGCCAGTGGTTTTAATTTGCTTTGCTAATTCTTTTTCGATTTCATCATCTGTTTTTAATGCATCCCATAGACCGTCAATTTTATTCAAAACAGCGATACGACCTTTTTGCTTCCAACGCGTACCACTAATGAATTGACGCCACACATCAATTTCTGATTTTGTCACCCCAGTGTCAGCAGCAAGAACGAACAAAACAGCATGGGCGTTAGGTAGCATATTTAAAGTAAGTTCAGGCTCGGTACCAATCGCGTTCAACCCTGGTGTATCTAAAATTACTAGCCCTTGCTCCAACAATGGGTGTGGGAAGTTGATCATGGCATATCGCCAGCAAGGTATATCAATCGAGCCATCTTTATTTACATTCATGGCATCATTACTACAGTCTGGATCAAATAATCCAAATTTCTCAGCTTCTTCTAAACTGACTTTTTTGGTTTGGCTTACCTGTTCAAATGCCTTAATCATACTTTCACTTGAGTCTACATCGAACTCTATCACCGTCCATTCATCAAGATAACGTTTATATTCTGTAGTTGTCGCATCCAATGCACGTGTCTCAATCGGCAGCAACTGTAATGAACTTGACTTTGTTGGATCATAAAGCAGCTCAGTTGGGCACATAGTAGTTCGCCCTGCGCTTGATGGAAGTAATCGTTGTCCATAGTCCGCAAAGAAAATAGCATTGATTAATTCTGATTTACCGCGAGAAAATTCTGCAACAAACGCCACATTTAGTTTATCTTCACGTAACCGCTCTAATAAATTAGCAATACGTTGATCCATCTGTGCATCATTTAATTCTTGCTCATTAAGCCAGCTACGATAGTCACAAATACTATCGACTAACGCTTTTCTCCATTCGGAGTAAGCTGAAAACTGGTCGGCTAAATTAGTAGTTGCCATTTTTTATCCTCTTATTTTGGCTTCTTTTATCATCGATATACTGTATCACGCATAATGAAAAATTCAACTGAATCAGATACATCAAGCGCCCAAATTAAACTAGTTTCTGATAAATGGTGGTTTTTTTACGACAAACGGTAAACTAACGAAAAGTTAATTGCTGTTCAACAACTGCTACTAGACTGAGTCTATGTTCTGCTATCATTCTAGTTTACTCAATATAGCGGCATTATACGATGAGCGGACTTGATTCAAATACTCCCAATCCGATTGATATTAAATTACATCAAGCGTCCAAGTTATTAGAAATAAAATTTGATAACAATACCGAGTGCATGCTGTCTTGCGAGTTTTTGCGGGTTTATTCCCCATCCGCTGAAGTCCGTGGACATGGTACAGGACAAGAAGTGCTTCAAATAGGCAAAGAAGATGTCAATATCGCTGGTATCGAACCAGTAGGTAATTATGCAGTCAAGTTAATATTCTCAGATGGTCATGATACTGGCTTATATTCGTGGGATTATTTATATCATCTAGCTGAGAATTACGAAGGGCTCTGGTTAGAATATATTGGGAAATTAGATGCTGCAGGACATAAAAGAAAATAGTAAATTTTGATAGTTAAGCTTTACAAATAGTGAAAATAATATGGTAAATAAAACAACGCATTTCGGCTTCAAATCAGTCAGTGAAGAAGATAAACAACAAAAAGTTGGGGAAGTGTTTCACTCTGTTGCACAGAGGTATGACGTGATGAATGATGTCATGTCAGCGGGTATGCACAGAATATGGAAACGTTTTGCTATAGATACCAGTGGCGTTAAAGCAGGTGATCATATATTAGATATAGCTGGTGGTAGTGGTGATTTGTCAAAATTATTTAGTAAAAAAGTCGGCGTAACAGGCACAGTCGTATTAACTGATATTAATGCCTCTATGTTGGCCGTTGGCCGTGACAGAATGATCGATGCTGGCCTCACTACACCGGCAACACAATGCAATGCTGAACAATTACCCTTTAAAGACAATAGTTTTGATTGCGTCATTGTTGCTTTCGGTTTGCGTAATATGACGCACAAAGATGTGGCATTAAAAGAAATGCAACGCGTACTAAAAACAGGTGGGAGATTGTTGGTTTTAGAGTTCTCTAAAGTGTGGCAACCACTCAGTAAAATTTATGACACTTATTCATTTAAACTATTACCGTTTATGGGTAAGCTTATTGCTAAAGATGCTGAAAGCTATAATTATTTAGCAGAATCTATCCGTATGCACCCCGACCAAGAAGCACTTAAAAACATGATGGAAGAAGCAGGTCTTAGCAAGGTGGATTATTACAATTTAAGTGCTGGCGTAGTGGCATTACATAAAGGCTATAAACTCTAATGCTCAAACCATTAGTCTCGCGCTTCCTACAACATATCACCTCGCAGAACAACTGGTCTAAGCTTTACTTAATGTCTTATGCAGGCAAAATATTACAGCTTGAGATTGCCTTTATAAAATCTAATTTACTTATCTTAGAAGATGGCAGTTTAGCAATTGCCGGTGACACATCTAAACCAGATGTAACAATACTTATTTCACCGAGTTTAGCTTTGCGATTGATTGCAAAAGACGAATCGGCGAAAATGCAAATAAAGGTGGAAGGTGATACGCACTTAGCAACTGAGGTTAGCAAAGTATTACAACAGATGCATTGGGATATTGAAGAAGACATAAGCAAGGTAATTGGTGACATTCCAGCAAATAAGCTAGCAAACACCAGTGGCCAAATAGCTCACGAAATTAAAAAACAAAGTATTAACATAGCTGAAATGTTAGCTGAATATTGGCAAGAAGAGAATTTAATCTTGGCTAAAGAACGCCACGTAACCACATTCAATAATGAGGTGGATAACTTACGCAGCGATATTGAGCGCTTACAAAAACGATTAGAAAAACAAGACCAAAAATATTCAAAAAACTTGCAAGAAAGTCCTCTATAAGTATGCATTATTTTCGTTTAATTTATATCCTATGGGTAGTGCTATGGTTCCGCTTAGATGAATTTATTGCTGAACGTGCAAGCTTACGTCCACTTTATACACTCATAAAAATAATTTTCTTTTGGCGTGCAAAAACTCACAACAAAGGTATTCGCCTGCGCCTAGCCTTTGAAAAGCTAGGCCCAATTTTTGTCAAATTCGGTCAAATGCTATCAACTCGAAGAGACTTACTGCCACCAGATATTGCAGATGAACTCGCAAAATTACAAGATCAAGTACCGCCAGTAGATTTTGAAGACATAAAAAAAGTAATAGAAACCGCTTTTAATCAGCCACTCAACAATGTTTTTCCTGAGTTTAATAGCCAATGTGTTGCTAGTGCTTCAGTAGCTCAGGTCCATTTTGCAAAGCTAGCCAATGGTGAAGAAGTGGCTGTTAAAGTACTACGGCCTAATATTCATAAAATTATTTTGCAAGACTTAGGCATACTGAAAACAGTAGCTAACGCACTACAGGCAGTTTCTAAAGAAGCGAATCGATTAAAGCCAGATGAAATTGTTGAAGAGTTTGCTCGACACACACGACATGAACTAGACCTAACTTTAGAAGCAGCAAACTGTAGTCAATTAGCACGCAACTTTAGCGACAAGCGACTATTAGTGCCTGAAGTACATTGGGACTATTGCCGTAAAGATGTGATGACCATGCAGCGAATGGAAGGCACACCAGTCAGTCAAATAGATTGTCTGAAGAGTAAAAACATTGATCTTGCCAAACTCGCACATGATGGTGTTGAAATTTTCTTTACGCAAGTATTCCGTGATGGTTACTTCCATGCAGATATGCATCCTGGCAATATTCAAATTGCCGATGACGGCCGATTTATTGCTTTAGATTTTGGTATTATGGGCAGTCTCAACGATACGGACAAATACTATTTGGCACGTAACTTTCTAGCATTTTTCAATCGTGATTATCGTGATGTGGCTGTCGCACATATTGAATCTGGCTGGGTACCTAAAGAAACAAATATTGAAGAGTTAGAAACGGCTATACGGGCAATTTGTGAGCCTATTTTTGATAAACCGCTTAAAGATATCTCTTTTGGCAGAACATTACTTAGCCTCTTTCAGATGTCGCGTCGGTTTGGTGTAATTATACAACCGCAGCTTATTATGCTGCAAAAAACACTGATGAATATTGAAGGCTTAGGTCGTGATTTAGATGGTGATATTGATTTATGGAAAAGCGCACGACCATTTTTAAAACGTTGGATGAGTGAACAAATTGGCTTTTTGAAAGTGGCTAAAACACTCAAAGAAGAACTGCCGTTTATCTTAAAAACTGCGCCACAAATACCAAGGCTCATTCATCAGTTATTATCACAACATACAAGGGCAGAACAAGATGATCCCCTCAGAAAAATAGTCAATGAACTGGTGATCAGCCATAAAAATCAATCCAAATGGCTAAAACGTCTAACTATCAGCATTATCGTTTTAGTCCTTATTCAGCTAGCCGTTCTGTATTTCCTAAAATTTAGCAATATCATTTAATTGTACAAAGAGCCGCCATTGGCAAACCAACTCATTGAATTAAAGTTTGAATCTAGTATTGTATATGCGGATCCTTTCAATAAGGTAACCTTAGATGTTACCTTTTCTTTTTCTAAAGATAGAAAAAACAGTACTACTGTGCCTGCATTTTGGGCAGGAAAAGGTACTTGGATAGTGCGTTATTCATCTCCACACACGGGTGAGCATCAATTTGTTAGCAAGTGTAGCGATCCAGAAAACGAAGGTTTACATCAACAAAATGGCTTAATTTAGATAACAGCTTACGAAGGTGACAATCCACTTTGGCTGCATGGCGCACCGATTGTCGCAGAGGACAAACGTCATTTTTGTCATACCGATGGTAAACCTTTTTTTTGGTTAGGCGACACATGGTGGCTAGGTTTAACACAACGACTTAGTTTCTCAGATTTTAATCGTTAGTTTCAGACCGAAAAGAGAAAGGGTTTTCCGTGGTGCAATTAGTCGCTGGTCTTTACCCTCATATGCTTGCCTTTGATACCCGCGGTGAAAGCGAACATGGCTTCCCATGGCTAGAAGAGTTTTCTAGTATTAACCCTCCTTTCTTTGATGAGGCAGATGAACGTATCATGCATTTGATATCGCAAGGCTTAGTTCCCTGTATATTAGGTTGCTGGGGTTATTATTTACCGATATTAGGTATCAAACGAATGAAGCTGCATTGGAGATATATTATGGCACGCTGGGGGGCGCTACCAGTTATTTGGGCTACTTCTGGTGAACAGACAATGCCTTGGTATCTTGCTAAAAATATGGATTCAGATAGTCAATTACTCAAACGTGAATGGACCAAAGTGACACGATACATTAATGGAATTAATAGCTTTGACCGTATCGTCACAGCGCACCCACAGGAAAGTGTACGAAAATCTGTTGATGAGCCTAGTTTGTTAAATTTTGAAATGCAACAAACAAACCATGAAAAATCTGCAAAACAGCATGCAGCGGTTGCATTATCTGGCTGGAAAGCCAAGCCAACGATGCCGGTAATAAGTGGGGAAGCAAGATATGAGCACTTGGAATTACTAGTCGATAAAGTGGTAACTAAAGTAACAACAGCTGATACACGACAGGCTTTTTGGTCCCATTTACTCAATAGCGGCTGCGCAGGTCATACTTATGGTGCGAATGGCTTATGGCAAGTTAACTTACCAGACAAGCCTATTGGAGATACGCCAAACGGATATAGCTGGGGAAATATTACTTGGCAAGAAGCGATGCATTTGCCAGGTTCTAGCCAGTTATCAGAAGCTAAAGAAATGCTAGGTAATTTACCATGGCATTTACTTGAGCCAATGATGATTAATAAAAAATGGCAGCACGAGGTGACAAACCTGTTTAAACAGGCGCCTGTTGCCGCTGCAAGCACGAAAGACTCATCACTAGCCATCTACTATCTAATTGGTCTAAAGCCATTCATATTGAATATGTCACAGTTTGAGCAACCAATGCTGGTAGAGTGGTTCGACCCCTCTTCTGGTGAAGTCATCGTAACTTCAGAAGAGAGTATTAATAATGCCGGTAATAAAGCATTCACTCCAGTGAGCGAGAATGCTGATGGGGACGAGGACTGGGTTTTAGTCTTAAAACAAAAACAATTAATTTAATTAAATATTTGAAATCGCTATAAAGACACTCACTTTTTTTGACAATAGTTACAATAAAAGGTCGATCGTTGCCCTAACCTAATATTCTTTATTGGCTTCTGGCAAACTTTACAGGGCTCATCAGTCCGGCCATACACAAAATATTCTTGTTGAAAATACCCTGGATTACCATCGGCACCAACAAAATCACGTAAGCTACTTCCACCAGCATTAAGTGCATCCTGTAAAGTTGACTTTATTTGTGATACTAATTTTTCACAGCGTGCTTTGCTTAGCTGATTCGCAGGTAATTGCGGATTAATACGTGAACGAAACAACGATTCACTTGCGTATATATTCCCCACACCAACAACAAGGTGGCCATCCATAATAGTCGTTTTAATTGGCGCCTTACGGGTGCGAATAGTGTTATATAAATAATTACCGGTAAACGCATCACCTAAAGGCTCTGGCCCAAGCTTTTGCAACAAAGCATGTAACTCTACTGGCTCATTTGTCCAAAGCACCGCACCAAAACGTCTCGGGTCTCTTAAACGTAATACTTGATTGTCCGTAAACTCAATATCAAAATGATCGTGTTTTTCTGGCGGATAATTTCTATCAAGCAAAGTAATGCTACCAGACATACCAAGATGCAAAAGCAAAGTACTTTGCTCACTCTGCGAATTTTGAAACGTTGCTAAAATATATTTAGCACGTCGCGTTAAGTTAATCAGTTTTAGATTTCTTAAAGTATCAGGTAAGTGACTTGGTATTGGCCAACGCATGGACGCATTGCGTATCACAACATTTCTGACTGTTTGATTTAGTAATGGCAATAAACCTTGCCGCGTGATCTCTACCTCAGGTAATTCAGGCATAAGAATACATTATTGTAAATTAAGTGGTGGGTTCAACATCGTAAAACCCACATCATTACTGAAGTGATAAATAAGGCCCTCATCTGGGCGTGCTAGTAATAAATCAGGGGCTTCTGAAATTTTATCAAAATGAACTTTTTGACCATTTTTCAACGTCACTTTGAATGATGGATAAGTCATATTACGATCTGGTGTATAAATCTCTACTTCTTTAGATGGGTTTTGTTTCCAACTAAACTCCATCCATTCATTCATCTCATTTTGGGTAGTTTTAGCCTCAGCAATGTTTACGTTCCATGTTCCGCCTTTAATGTCCACCTTAAGGCCGGCCTCTTCCCATTGTTCTAATCTAGAAAAATCAAACCCAGCCACTTGCTTCCTCTCTGCTGGACCTAATGGAGCCTTATCAATCATCTCAATGACTTGCGTACTTGCTGCTTCTGAATAATTTGAGCCTAGCAAATAGATGTTATCTCTAAATAATACATATTGGTCGTCACTAATGGGATTATAAGTGCCGTAAACAAATGTCTCTTTTATATTTTCACCAGTAAATACTACTTTTAATTGTGGCTTGTCTAAACCAAACTTAATTAAGTCTGTTGATGGAAATTTATTTTCTGACGTCGCTGCAACAACGGCTAAGATACGCTGCACTGACAGTTGATCAGCGCGTAACTTATAAGGCGCTAACATATGCCAAAACCCATCCGTTTTTTTGAATTGCACAGGCGCTTTAGTAGGAAACTCTACTTTAACTGCATCAATACCACCTAACTTAAGCTGAGAGACTTCATATTTCTCTGGAGAAGTGACATCATTTTTAGGGCGTAAATATAAAAAAGCAACCAAACTCGCAACAATAGCGAGTAATATTATATTTAATGTCCAACCTTTTTTCATAACCTGTTTCTCATCATTATCTAGCTTTTCTATATTTACAGTGAAACTTAAAATATTAAGCTTTTCTGCGCTTCCACCAAAGGACAAAGCCAGCAATAAACATCCCAATCGGAATGAAAAATTGGAAAGCATGGAATACTGTCCAAGCCACTGCGCGGCCTGAGTCTGTATTGGGAATAGTGACGTTAATATCTTTCAAAGGCATTGGCTGAATCGTAATAAGCTCATCATCACCTGCTAACCAATTGACGATATTCACGCCAAAATCAAGATTACCTCCGTTAGTCACAAAAGTATTAGATAAGAAATTGGCATTACCCATTACTACAATGCGCTGTCCCTTTTTACCATAGGTACGTTCTAACGCAACACCAATATTAACTGGACCCCGCGTATCTTTCTCGACATCAAAGCTTACTTTTTTGTTTTTAACACCTGATTCAATTTTTTCAGATTCTAGCCATCCATTAGGCGCCACTTCTACCAAACGACCAACTTTCCAACCAAACTCATAAGAAGCTTTGGCATCAACCTCATGAGCCTCTGAAAATACAGTCCGCAGCTGAAAGTTGCGCGTAATGGCATGATCACCATAAAAACTAGCAAAAGCAACTTTTGCATCAGCGCCATATTGGGCAGCAGACATATCGACCGCAATGCCTGATGAAACTTTCAGGCCTAGCAGGTCTGCAACTTCTTCTAAGCCTTTCAAGTTGCCATCATCCATCAACCATAAAATATTGCCGCCAGACTCTACATAAGTTTTAATCTTCTTAGCTTCTAACTCACTCACATTCACTTGCGGCGCAGCAATCACCAACATCGAGCCATTGCTCGGCACTTCTTGTGCAATGGTTAAATCCGGGTTGGCAAATTTAAACCCTTTTGACTCTAACTGTTTACCAAACTCGCCTAAGTCATGATTTTTAATGCCCTGCATATGACGCTCACCATGACCATCTAAAAACATAATAGGACTGTTATTAGTGCGTGATAATCGCACCAATAGATTAGTCATATCTTGCTCAACAAACGGTGGTGAAATGTGTTCTTCACGTTTGTTATATTCCACAACCACTTCACCATCTTCACGTACGTTCGCCTCTTGTGCTAATTGAGGCTCTTCTGAAGGATTAATAAATGTAAGGCTAATGTCTGCTTTTTCACGTTGGTAACGTGCAATAAAATCAATCATGCCTTTACGAAAGTTATCGCCTCGGCTAGGGTCATCATTAGTTGCATAGACCGTCACATTTACAGGTGCTTTCATCTGTTTAAGAATGTTAACGCTACCTTCAGTCAAAATGTTCCGATTCGCTTGCGTCACATCAGTAGCGAAGCGATATTGATGTGAAATATAGCCTAAAAGAATCACTAGCAAGATAAACACAATGACAAAGAACCAGCTTTGCGCCAGCATTTGAAGTCTTAAATTACGATTAATTTTCATAAAATAAACCTAATTAGCCTCTTAAACGGTCTGCGTCTAAGCGACGAATCGTTAAAATTAAAAAAGTAGCAATAAATAAAGCAAAATATGCTAAATCTGCAGTGTCAATTAATCCACCAGAGAAAGATTGAAAATGACCCATAAATGATAACTGAGCCATGGTGCTGCTTGGATCTCCAGCAAAAAATCGATCAAGAATCATTAAAGCAAACAAAGCAATGAAACTGATAATAGCAGCCACTACCGGTTGCGCTGTCAAGCTAGATACATACAACCCTAGGGCAGAAAAACTAGCTACTAGTAAAAACAAACCTAATGTGTTCGCTAAAATATAACCAAAATCAATATCTGACCAAATATTAAGCGTAAACAACATAAGTGCAATATAGATAATCACGATGCTTAGAAATGCGACTAAGCCAACAAATTTACCAATGACAATTTCAGTGAGAGTTAAAGGTGCACTAAACAAAAATGGCAATGTTTGATTACGACGTTCTTCAGATATCAAACGCATAGATAATAAAGGCACGGCAAACAGCATAATAAAAGAAGCTAAACCATAAACCGTTTGCCCTACAAATTGGGTTACGCCATAACGTTCGGCAGGCCTTATTGAGCCTGACATTACTTCAAAGTAGTTATTCACACCCGTTAAAAAATGTGTGCCAAATGCAAACATTAACAACGCTAGAATAATCCACCCCATTGGTGAAGCAAACATGCTTTTTAATTCTTTTCTTGCAATATTCAATATCATGCTAAAAATTCCTTTTCCGCGAAACTTGCAATCTCAAATAATTAAATCTTAATCAGCTGTTGCCTCTTGCTCTTGATAGGTTAGCTGCATAAACACATCTTCCAAGCTTGTTTGATCTGGCGCGATTTGATACAAACCCCAGTTATTTTTAACTGATGTTTTAATAATATCTTCATGCGGCGTGGCATTTTCTGCAAAGCGAATGCGCAGCATATTGTTTTCTAGTGTTTCTACTTCAGTTACACCTTTAATTGCTTTCAATGCCGCAATATCTGGCGTTTTATGGAAGCCAGCTAATAATTTATTACCGAGTCGTTGGCGTTTGAGAACATCAATGCCGCCATTAAAGACCATATTACCTTGGTCTATAATCTGCACATGATCACAAACCATTTCTACTTCTGGCAATATGTGGGTCGATAAAATAACACTATGCTCGCCGCCAATGTCACGAATCAAATCGCGAATGTCACGAATTTGGATCGGATCTAAACCAACAGTCGGCTCATCTAAAATAACCACCATTGGGTTATGAATAATGGCTTGAGCAATACCTACACGCTGTTGATACCCATTAGATAAGTTTTCAATCAAGCGTTTACTCATATGGCCTAAGCCACAGCGCTCTTTGGCATTTTCTACTGCTTTTTTGATATGTCTTGCACTGACATTATGTAAGCGTGCTGCAATTGTCAAATACTCGTCAACAGTGAACTCTTTATAGAGCGGCCGCATTTCGGGTAAATAACCAATCAATGCTTTTGCCTCTTTTGGGTTCTCAATCATATCGATACCACAAATCTTAACGCTGCCTTCACTAGGCGCAAGATTACCTGTGAGCATTTTCATCGTGGTTGATTTGCCCGCCCCATTAGGGCCTAAAAATCCCAGCACTTGGCCTTGTGTTAAATTAAAACTGACGTTATTTACCGCAGCTCTTCCGCCGTAAAGTCTAGTTAGCTCTATTGCTTCTACCGTAAAGTTAGTCATATAAAAGTTTATTGTCTTAATTACATTATAAAAACCAATTACTCTGAAACAAAAATTCTAGATAAGTTTCATATTAAGAAGTTTAAGTTTCATGTAAAAAGTTATAGTATGTTGTAAGCTAGATAATTTATAATTAAAGTGATTTTTAGTAAAGCGCACAATTATGGATGAACTTGTGCAAAGTGTCACGGACTAAACTAAACTTACATTAATGTATTTGGATTTTTATGCCTCAAATTAAAAAATTAGTTCTCTCCTTAGTGATTAGCTTTGCTACGTCATCCTCACCCATGGTGCTTGCCGATGTAAGCATAAACCCAAATAGGAGTATCGAACCTGAAATTACCGAAGCGAATGCTGAGTTTGTTTATAAGTATTTACTAGGCGAGATCGCTGGCCAACGTGGTGAAATATCACTTTCTAGCCAATTATTTTTAGATTTAGCTAAAAAAACACGCGATCCTCGCTTAGCTGAACGCGCCGCACGCTCAGCCGCTTATGGCCGTCAACAAATTCTTGCGTTAAAAGCAGTGACTTTATGGACAGAGCTTGATCCTAACTCCACAGAAGCAATGCAAGCATCTAGCCAAATGTTAATCGCTAATGGCGATTTAGAATCAGCTACACCTTATATTAAAAAACTACTCGCAAAAGAAGACATGCGAGCTAACGGGTTCTTATATTTGTTTGATTTAATTAAAAAGCAAGAAGATAAAAACCAAGTATTCGATACTATAAAAGAATTAGCTGCCCCTTATCCAAATTCGCCAGAAGCGCATTTTTCATTAGCGCAAGCTGCATGGCATGCCGATAGAAAAGAGATGGCATTCAGCGAATTAAATACAGCAGAAACGCTACGACCAGGCTGGGAAACCAGTGCACAAATGCATGCAAGAATACTTTACAACGAGTCGCCAGAAAAATCGATAATTTTCTACAAAAACTTTTTAGAAAAATACCCGAGTGCGAATGATATTCGGATGAGCTACGCCAAAGTATTAGTAGAACAAAATCTACATGCAGAAGCTAAACCCCAGTTTATTAAATTGATGGCTAACGCCAATGGCAACCCAAACATCAGTGCTTTAGTTGGTCTCCTATCATTAGAAACAAAAGACTATGCCTTAGCAAAAAAGTATTTATTGCAAGCCTTAGGCGAAAACTTTAAAGACCCTGAACAAATATATATTTATTTAGGTAGGACAGAAGAGCAAAATGAAAATTACCTCAAAGCCCTCGAGTGGTATAAAAAGGTGGGAAAAGGCCAGCATTATTTAAATGGGAAAATATCTGCAGCAAGCGTCATTGCGCGCATGAAAGGCGTTGATGCCGCAATTAAAATGTTAGATGAAGTTGATGATCTGTCTTTTGAACAACAAGTGATTATGATTCAAACTCAAGCTGGCTTATTAAGTGAAGTCAATCGAAATCAAGAGTCGTTCGATCTGATGGAAAAGGCAGTTAAAAATACCAAAAATACACCTGAGCTACTTTACGATTTTGCGATGGCTGCAGAACGAGTAAGCAAACTTGACTTGATGGAAGAGCAACTTCGTAAAGTGATCAAGCTACAACCTGATTATGCCGCTGCCTATAATGCGCTTGGCTATTCTTATGCTGACCGCGACATTAATTTGATCGAGGCAAAAACCTTAATAGAAACTGCTTTAAAACTTTCGCCTGGCGATCATTACATGCTCGATAGCTTAGGTTGGGTAGAGTATCGATTAGGTAATTTAGAAGTAGCTGCAGCTCATTTGCGCAAAGCTTATGCCATTAAAACCGACCCAGAAATTGCGGCGCATCTGGGTGAAGTGTTATGGCACCAAGGGCAGCAAGAAGAAGCTGAGAAAATTTGGGCTAACGCATTAAACGAATTTCCAGATAATGACATTTTAGTCAGCACTAAAAATAAATTTAAATCCTAATTTAATACTTCGTATCAATAATAATATGTTTAGATTTTAGTTTGTTGGATAAACCATCACTACTGAATTTTTATAAGTTCTTTTATTTTGTTGTCGCTATGCTTTTGATAAATGGCTGCGCAAGCACCAGCAAAAAACCTGCAGTCAATCCAAGCTCTTTGCAAGTTCATCAACAGCATCTTGCCAACATCTCAAACATCAATACATTCTCGATAAAAGGTCGTATGGGCGTAATTATTGTTGATAAAGGCTTTTCTGGGCGCCTGGAATGGCAACATTTTAAAGGGAATGATTATCTTGAAATCTATTCTCCACTTGGTGGAAAAGTCGCCAGCATTAAAAAAACACAACAAAAAGTCACATTGACGGAAAAAAATGGAAAAGTGACAGAAGCGCAAAACGTAGAAACGCTCACCGAAACTACGTTAGGATGGCATTTGCCTTTGGAAGGCTTAAGCTATTGGGTGCTAGGAAAGCCATCCAATAGTAAAATTGATTATGCTATTTGGGATCAATTTGGCAGGCTTATTGAATTAAAACAAAATGGCTGGGATATTAAGTATTCAAAATATACAGATAATAAAGGTTACTCGCTACCTAATCGCATAGCGCTTAGAAACGAAAAAATTCGTTTAAAACTATTGATTGAACAATGGGCCGATGTGTCTGGCAAACCAGCGTTAGTCAATACTAAAGAATAGTTATAAACGCAAACTAAATGAATAACTTTGAATCATTTTCAGCCCCTGCAAAAATAAATTTATTTTTGCATATTACTAGTTGTCGTGAAGACGGCTATCACAATATACAAAGCGCATTTCAACTATTAGCTTTTTACGATACGATCCGCATAAGTCTTAAGACTGATAGCAAAATCACTAGAGTTGGTGATAATGCTAATATTCCAGCTAATGAGGATTTATGCGTTCGTGCAGCTTTGGCTTTACAAAAAGAAACCGGTTGCACCTTAGGTGCAGACATTGCGATTGAAAAAAAAATCCCAATGGGTAGCGGTTTAGGTGGTGGCAGTTCAAATGCGGCAACAGTATTACTTGCACTTAATAAGTTATGGCAACTTAATTTACCACGTGCAAAACTAATTGATATTGGTGTGACATTAGGCGCTGATGTACCAGTGTTTATTTTTGGTCAAACGGCATGGGCAGAGGGTGTTGGCGAGATTCTCAGCCCAGTAAAATTGCCACAAAGTTACCAAGATGGCCATTTTGTCGTTTTAACTCCGCAAGTGCATGTCTCCACTGCAAAAATATTTGCCAATCCTCGATTGACAAAAGACACGAAAACCTTGAAAATAGCGGACTTTTCTGATGGTAACAATTCTAGCTTATTTAGAAATGACCTTGAGAAATTAGTATGTGAAGAATTTCCAGCAGTTGCATCAAGCCTAGCTTGGCTAAATCAGTTTGGTCAAGCAAGTATGAGTGGTTCAGGCGCATCTGTTTTTTTAAAAGTTAATTCGCAAACAATGGCTGAAGAAATACTTGCTCAAAAACCTGAAAACACTGATGGCTTTACAGCATTAGGCTTACAGTTTCACCCTTTGTACGAGTTAGCGAAATAGAGTTTTTGGGGAGTCGCCAAGTTGGTTAAGGCACATGGTTTTGATCCATGCATGCGAAGGTTCGAATCCTTCCTCCCCAACCATTAATTGCAAAGCGTGTATATTCAAAGATTTACACGCTTTTACTTTTTAAAGTCATTTTCTTTAAAGGACGCACGTGTCATCTAATAGCAACATGATGGTATTCACAGGCAACGCTAACCCTGTGCTAGCAAATGAAGTAGCTGACCACTTAGGCATTAAACTCGGCGCTGCCGAAGTTGGCCGCTTCTCTGACGGTGAAGTTATGTTAGAGCTTCTAGAAAATGTGCGTGGCCGAGATGTGTTTGTATTACAGTCAACCAGCCACCCTACCAATGACAACCTAATGGAAGTCATGGTCATGGTCGACGCGCTACGGCGTTCATCAGCTGGTCGCATTACTGCAGCAATTCCCTATTTAGGTTATTCACGTCAAGATCGCCGTCCTCGTTCGGCACGTGTTGCAATTACTGCAAAAGTAGTCGCCAACATGCTTACTAGCGTTGGGGTTAATCGTTTACTAACAATGGATTTACACTCAGATCAAATTCAAGGGTTTTTTGACATCCCTGTCGACAATATTTACGCAACGCCATTACTATTATCTGATTTATTAAAACAAAATTACGGAGATTTGGTCGTAGTATCACCTGATGTTGGTGGTGTTGTCCGTGCTCGCGCAGCGGCTAAACAATTAGGTTCTGACTTAGCTATTATTGATAAACGTCGTCCAAAACCAAACGAAGCTAAAGTAATGAATATTATTGGCGATGTAGCGGACCGTACTTGTGTAATTATGGATGACTTAGTTGATACAGCCAACACGCTATGTGAAGCAGCCGCAGCATTAAAAGAAAAAGGCGCGACTAAAGTTTTAGCTTATGCAACACACCCAATTCTATCTGGCAATGCCATTGATCGCATTACCAATTCACACCTTGATGAACTCGTGGTAACAAATACGATTGTGTTAAATGAAACAGCACAACAATGTAAAAAAATACGTCAATTAAGTTCTGGGGTGTTATTAGCAGAAACAATTCGCAGAATCAGCAGTGAGGACTCTGTGTCATCATTGTTCTTGGAGTAAGATTTAAGAATAAGTTATAATGCGCGGTTGATTGATAATTAATCGCAACAAGTCTGTTATCTGGTCGCGGATAACAGTTTTTAGTGTAGTAGATATTAGGAGTTACAAAATGAGTATTGAAATTAAAGCAGTCACGCGCGATGTAAAAGGCACGAGTGCGAGCCGCCGCCTTCGTCGCGCTGGCATAGTCCCAGGTGTAATATATGGCGAAGACAAGCCTGCTGTTACTGTAGAGTTTAATGGCCATGCATTATTCTTAGAGTTCCGTCACGAAGCATTCCATGCTTCAGTGTTATCGCTAGAACTTGATGGTAAAAAAGAAGACGTGCTATTGCGCGACTATCAGTTACATCCAGTAAGAAATAACATTCTACATGTAGATTTTCAGCGCGTTTCGGCCACTGAAAAAATCCACGTTAAAGTACCAGTTCACTTTATCAATGGCGACATTGCTCCTGGTGTTAAAGTTGATGGTGGTATTGCAGCACATATCATGACAGAAGCCGAAGTGATTTGTTTAGCTAAAGATCTGCCAGAGTATGTTGAGGTTGATTTAGCACACTTAGAAATTGGTGATTCAGTACATCTATCTGAAATCAAATTGCCTAATGGTGTTGAGTTTGTAGAACTAACACATGATAATGATGCAGCCGTAGCTTCAATCGCTAAATCGCGTGCTGGTGCTTCTGATGATGATGTTGTCGCTCCGACAGAAACAACAGATGCAGCTGAAGACGGTGAAGCAGTTGAAGATAGCGAAGCAGATAAAGAGTAAAGCACAGCAATACTTTATAACGCGCCCTCTCCGGAGTGCGCGTTATTTATTTGAGGCTTATTTATTTAAAGTGCGAAATATGCGCTTAAAATGGCAAACTAATGACAGCAATTAAATTATTTGTAGGCTTAGGTAACCCAGGTGAGAAATATACTGGCACACGCCACAACACAGGCTTTTGGTGGGTAGACTTAGTGGCCGAACAAAGCAGAAGCCAATTAAAAGTTAATGCGAAAATGTTTGGTGAAGTCGGCAAACTCAACCCGTATCAAAATAAATTGTTGCTCAAACCAACTACCTTTATGAATGCTAGCGGTAAAGCAGTCGCAGCATTGGCCAATTATTACAAAATCAGCCCTGAAGAAATACTCGTCATTCATGACGAGCTTGATTTACCTGCTGGCAGTATGAAATTTAAATTCGGTGGTGGTCACGGTGGTCATAATGGCTTAAAAGATATCAATCTTGCTCTAGGGTCATCAAACTATTGGCGCTTACGTATTGGCATTGATCATCCAGGTGATAGGAACCAAGTCGTTAATTATGTATTAAAAGCGCCACAAAAAGACGAACAAACTGCCATTGATGTTGGTATTAATGAAAGCACAAAGCTGCTTGATTTAATCTGTGCAGGTGAATTTGAAAATGCAATGCTTAAGTTGCACACCAAAAACTGATAACAACGCAAAGATTGCGTAAAAGATGATTGGAATAACATGCAGTGTGGAATAGTAGGATTACCAAACGTGGGCAAATCAACCTTATTCAATGCAATTACCAAAGCAGGCATTGCGGCAGAAAACTACCCCTTCTGCACGATAGAGCCTAATATTGGTGTTGTAGAGGTGCCTGACAACCGCCTACAACCGATTGTTGATATTGTTAGTCCTGAGCGTACATTACCGGCTACAGTAGAGATGGTAGACATAGCAGGTATTGTAGAAGGCGCTTCTAAAGGTGAAGGCTTAGGTAATAAGTTTTTAGCCAACATCCGTGAAACCGATGCCATTGCTCATGTAGTCCGCTGTTTTGATGACAGCAATGTTATTCATGTAGCAGGTAGGATAGATCCTTTATCTGATATTGAAGTGATTAATACTGAATTGGCCCTAGCTGATTTAGAGACGATTGAAAAAACTATTCACCGCGAAAGCAAAAAAGCAAAATCTGGTGATAAAGCAGCCATGGCGCTAACATCACTTTGCGAAAAAGTACAACAGCACTTAAATACTGGCGGGCCTGTTCGCACTTTAGATTTAGACGAGGATCAAACACAATTGATTAGACCTTTGTGTTTAATTACCGTAAAACCTGTGTTGTATATTGCCAATGTTGATGAATCTGGCTTTAAAGACAACCCTTACCTAGATAAAGTCACTGCCTTAGGTCAAGAAGAAAATGCGCCCGTTGTATGTATTTGCGCAAAAATTGAAGCTGAAATTTCTGAACTTAATGACGATGATATCGCCGTGTTTTTAGAAGAATTAGAACAAGAAGAACCTGGCTTAAATCGTGTTATTCGTGCTGCTTATAATTTACTTGGCTTACAAACCTACTTTACTGCTGGCGTGCAAGAGGTTCGGGCTTGGACTGTTAAAAAAGGCGCCTCAGCACCTCAAGCAGCAGGGGTGATTCATACCGACTTTGAACGTGGATTTATTCGTGCAGAAATCATTGCATATGATGAATACGTCAATAACAAGGGTGAAAAAGGCGCACAAGAGGCAGGAAAAATGCGCTTAGAAGGTAAAGAATATATTATGCAAGATGGCGATGTGGTCCACTTCCGTTTCAACGTTTAAATTAAGAACGTTCATCGAAGTGAGTGCGTGATTTCATACTGACAAGTGGCCGTTAATACACTTGCATTGCTGGCTTGCTTGAAAATTAGCAAGGCAGAAAAAAAGTAACTATTACTGTTTAGAATTACTTAACAGTCTCCATTACCACGACCTGGTACATATCTTTCCCGTCCTGTGAGAATGGTTTGAAATATGTATAGTTATAGACCACATACTTTTCACCCTGAATTTCCTCTTCTTTGGCACCCTCAGGAATATTAGTGATAACCGCACCATCCGGAGCATCGATGACTCTATATTTTCCATTTTCTTTAATATAGAAAGCACCGCCAAAATACAGATAAGCCTTACCATCTAAAGTCACGTTCTCTGCACCTTCAGGCAAGCTATTTACAATAATATTTGTAGGTGGGTTTACCACGGTATAACCACCAGAGCTTTGCGTGTAATAGACACCACTGGAGTAATGGTAATGCTGGTTGTTAATAGAAACAATAACTGCTGTCACCGCCAATGTTGCAACAAAGAAACCGAATGGGTGCCAATACGGACCATAGTAAAAGCCTGAGTAGCGATGATGATGGTAGGGATAGTAGCCACGATGGCCATTGTAAAAGCGATTTGAATGAAGGTTATTAACACGCACATTATTGTTTACACGTATGTTCCTACTGTTATCTACATTAACATTTACGTTTTTATCTCGGTCTTTAATCTTGTTACCAGAGTTTTTAGGTAATTTATTGTCACCTTTTGCGTGTAAGTTTTTACTATCTACTTTTTCTCGACTTGTTGTCTTGGCTCTGTTTTTAGAGTTTGAAGGTTGCATTTTCCTAGTGGTGGAAGACCCTGCCCTATTGTTAGACACGGGCCGTTTTTTCATTGCATTTGATTTATTGAAATTACTTGACTTTGGCCTAGTTGGAGATCTAACAGCACCACCATTGATAGAACGGCTATGACTGCCCCTGCTCATCCCAGCGCGACCTCCGCCGCCCTTCCCCATTCGCCTTGCTTGTAGGTCACCCGCACTCAACAATGCTGTAAAAAAAATTGATAAGACTATTAAGGAATATTTTTTCATTACGAATAAGTTCTACTTTATGGGTTTCAGTTCAGTTCTTTCTGAACTACTTGGTGGGCTGGACTCAAACATCAGGTCTGGCAAATCAGGATTCTCTCTGAAGTTTGAGAATGTTGCTTCATAAAATTCAGACGTATCAGCAGCTGACTCAATCGTAAACCTAAGCGGTAAATGACTTGATTTATCTATCCATATTTGCACGACTTGAACGTCGTTGCTTGCCAAAATAGCAATAACTTTTATACCTTCTATTTCGTCTTCTCCCAAAAATAGAACTTGGTCGAAATCAGCCAGAATGTCATCTGTAAAACTAGGGTAGAAAAAATCTACAGCTGGAAAACTAATACCATATTGATCATAGGCATAATCAAAAACCTTAACAATATTGCCGGGAGCTTCAATTGTGGCATAGGTGTTTTTATCAAATGAATAATAGCCTAAGGTTGTCCCATCGTACCAGTAACTTTTTTCACCCTTAGTGCCATTGCCGTGAACGTACATCTTATTCGGCCCACGCATATAGACGTCGCTCTCATTATAAGATTCTGTGCCGTCTGCAGATACATTCACTGTATTAAGTGTATAGCTAGCCGCCGACAGCTTCCCAATAACATCGCTCATCTTGTCAAGGCTTGCTATTGCCCTGGTGTCATATTCTTCTTTGTCTTTTGCTGTACAAGAAACCAAGAACAAACTTACTAAAACTAAATAGAGTATTGCTTTTCTTACCATGTGGGTCACATTCCATCTTCAGAAAAATTTAAAAACAATTAATTATTATGATAGCAGAATCTGCGCCCCAATAGAACTGTATAGGCTATGCGATAAAACTCGATAGTGCACTGCAACCTAATTGCACCTCATTTAAACCCAAGCTGTAAAAGGAAGAGAAACCTTAAGTATCTATCATTGGGAAATATTATCTTCTAGCTGGCTAGTAAATATAACTGCCCTTTCATAACCTCCAGCTTTTTTAACAACATATCAAATCATTATTTTGGCAGAAAATCTCATCAGATATTAAGAACTAGTATAGTTTCTTGCCCAGCAATAGCACAGCTTGCAAATATATTCATATTATTTATGCTTTCTATCTTGTTTGAATGGTAGTGTGAAGTTATAATGCTCGGCCTTGCTAGATGGTCTTTATTTTTGGGACTTAAATCCTAGGGAATCGTTTGGCGTAATCAATTTGCAACTAGTTTACAGAAGATTACAGACAAACTATTTTTCGGTAGTATAAGATGATATTTGGCATTACGGTTTACTGGTGATGTAGCTCAGCTGGTTAGAGCACAGCATTCATAATGCTGGGGTCGAGGGTTCAAGTCCCTCTTTCACCACCAATATAGGCGCCCCTTTCGAGAGATTGGGGCGTTTTCATTTTTAGTTCCGGCTAGCACTGGGCTAGCACTAGTGGTTAAACTTCATATAAGTACAATACTCAAATACATCTAGTATTTATGTGGCTTCCGAGCCATTTCTCATCCAAAGATTAAGAATGTAAAAATATTTACATTCTTGTGCTTAATTTTAGCTCTATTATTCAGAATGATCTTCTTATTGCCTGTTTTGTAGTGATCCAATGGTAGTGGTATGAGGAGAAAGAAAGTGAGTTAGGTTTTCTTCATTGAGCCAACAAACCAATCAGTATTTAAACTGGCTGGTTTTAGCTCTCACATTTCACACACCACTAGCATTGGCGCATGTGTAGGTTCTGTTGTTGAAATCAAACTCTGTCATATCACCAGCTAACTCACAATCTCTAGCAAAGCGATC
>RCNB010000010.1_pt1 | contig 155539 bp, 127 predicted proteins | sample 2041321 | NCBI WGS metagenome assembly RCNB01 (sample SAMN09708232, study PRJNA481090) | Marine sediment metagenome, whole genome shotgun sequencing project. | reverse complement strand
TAAAACATTCTGTAAATTCAAAAAATGAAAACCCCAATTGGATTTATTTATTCTGTTGTCTTTAATGTGTTGTAAACCGAGCCGTCATACTAGTATAAGCAAATTAAAAATCATAACTGGATTTTATCGACTTTCCAAAACACAAATACCAACGAAATCATTAAGTATCCAGACTCACTTTTAGAAAAAGAGTCTGTAATTTTTAATGATAATGCAAGATTTGATGTGGTGATTCCTTATAGCAGAGCAACCTGGAAAGAATTACAACAGTTTTCTCATCGCATTCTGTTAATACTGAATAGGGGTGCCATTAGCGGTTACCTTACCTCTTGGTCAATATTATGAAGAAAAACTTAATACCCTTGGCTAAAATCAATTCGTGTTTTGTCCTCAAGTAGAGTTGATCCACCCTATTTTAATTCACCTCCAGGATATACAAAATCAATAGTACCATTAAAATATTCCAGCTCACCTCAGTTAATTACTTGTTATTTTAACTAACTTTGTCCTCAGAAAAAAATAAACAGCATTTTTCATGATGAATAAATTAAAATTAACACTGACAATTTCACTATTTTGCTCATTAGTGAGTTTTGGCCAAGTTATTGAAATCAAGCCCTCCTATGGCTATCAGTTTGGAGCTAAAATGGGCTATAGCTCAAATTATTTAAAAATAAACGATAGTGGTTTTTTTGGTATAACTCTTGGTGTGGAAACATACACTGGTCTTATGGCCGAGTTTACTTATATAAATATGAGTACGGAACTAAGCGTTAGGGATATTATCTATTCTCCTATTGAAACTAGACTTGCAGACCTCAATGCCGATTGGTTTCTTATTGGTGCATCCAGGTATTTTAAAGAAGGCAAAGTTAAACCTTTTGCAGGAGGTGGTTTAGGTCTTGTGGTCGTTTCGCCAAAAAATGAAAATAGGGATCTTATAGATTATAATATAAATAGTTCTACAGTTTTTGCCTTCAACTTTAAGGCAGGTGTAAATATCATGTTCTCTGAAGTCATTGGGTTAAATCTGCAAGGCGATTTGTTTTTTCCAGTAAATTGGGCAGGGGTTTATGTAGGTCCAGGTGGCGCAGGTGTAAGTACTGGCTCTTCAGTAATTCTGGGTGGTATTAGTGCCGGTTTGGTATTCAAGATAGACAAGGATTAAAAATCTAAATCACCGATAATTAAATAAGTCTTATTGTCAAAGAATAATTTCAATATCATAATTGGAAGATAATATACTTAGTTTAATTCCAGATTATGCTCTATTAAATTCATTAACGGCTGATACACTTGGTGAACAAATTGAGCACAATATGACGCCTATATTAATTAAAGACGATAACACATGGAGTCTTACTTTTTTAGTTGAAAAGGAGAATCTTTAAGTACCGTTTTTATACCTGAAGCGCCAAGATTCGATTCTGGCAAGGTTATAATCAATCTTTTAGTCACGAACAGAAAGAAATAGTTTGCTAATTATTTAAGGCCTCATCATGTTGAATTCGCTCGAATTAACAATACAGAAACTTACAACATGGAAACTGGTCAAGCCTACCCAAAAAATTTATTGGATAGTTTAGGTGTTAATGAACGGAGAAAATCAATCGGACTTGAACCTTTAGAAGACTATTTGAATGGAATGACAAAGATGCACTTTGAAATGAACAAACACTATTTTTTAGATAAAGGAATCACGAAACCTCTACTTTATAAAATAGAGTAACAACTAGCAGTTTAGCTGTATCACCAATTACTTGGTAAGTCGTTTAAGCTAACCTTGGCATAGTTACAATACTGTACTATTCCTCATGCAAAAATCACTATCTTTCAAAGAGTTCTTGTAAAAAAAATATCTATCAGAATCTCTGTAAACCAAAAAAAAGAAACAACCAACTAAAACCAAACTAAAATGGAAAAAGGCATGATCAAAGTAAGCGTCGTTTATCCCAACGCTGAAGGTAAAAAATTTGATATGGATTATTATTGTAACACACATGTTCCAATGGTTAATGCGCTATTAGGTGATGCACTCAAAGGTGCTACTGTTGAAAAAGGAGTGGGTGGCGGTGCTCCAGGCTCTGCGGCGCCTTATGCCGGGATGGGTAATATGTATTTCAATTCTGTGGAAGAATTCGGGAATGCCTTCGGACCAAATGCAGATAAAATAATGGGGGATCTACCTAATTTCACTGATATTGAACCTGTAATTCAAGTTAGTGAGGTTATGATTTAAAGCATTGTAGCCATCCAGTATGGTTTGTCCAATCATAAAAGACTTTTGTTCTATCTTAAAAGACTACTGAAAAATCATAACACAAATCGATACGTGGCCTTGATCAAGAAGGTATTCTCAGGTTTTTGATTGAGTATTTGATTATCAATAATTTCGCTGAAACTATTATTTACGTCGCCATTACCTGTTATACCCTGTGACCAAACCAAGAATATTTCCGATCCAGGAATATACTCCCATCGCACCACGAGGTTAGACCGAAACTGGACAAAAGCAAAATCTGGATTAGCAAAGCTGTAATCCGATGTGCCATCTTGATCTTCGTCTATTTCATAAAATCCATCAAATGCTTCTATTTGCCCCGTATTATACCAATTAACACGGTCATTAAGATCCTCTGCGATTGGATTATTAACATAATTGAAATTAGAAAATTTGGCTTTGAAAATAAATGGCTGACCGTAATACTGGATCGTGAGATTCGGATTTATATTATAGTTCAACCTCAATGTGGCACTCAAGTTCTCATTATCGATCTCGCCCAATATATATCTTGGTGTTCCTGCAAAATCAGTTTCAGTGATATACTGGGTTCTGTTAGGGTTTTCGGCATACTCGAAATTAACGGACATACTCAAGGAATTTAAAGGTTGATATCTAAATCTCACTTCATAACGCCGCAATGAGAAATTGTTCTGCTTTGCTTGGGAATGCACATAACCCAAGGTCATGCTTAATTTTTTACGCTGATCCGTACCAGAGAACAAATACCAAAAATTTTCTTCATTCCATCGCCATCTAGGCCCTCCTCTTAAAACAGTATTGCTGTATATTCTTGGTTTATGTGCTCCTCCAAATTCTGTGAACCAGTTATTCTTATAGTTTACGAATCCGTTAAGTTCATATTGTATCCTGTTATAGTTTCCTTCAAAATCGTATTGCGTGAATTGTTCAAAACCTAAATTGGCACGTCGGTACCAGCTTGTAGGCTTATTGAACAGGCGTCTTATATTCACGTATTGCGAAATGATATCGGCCTGACGCAAGAACCCAATATCATTCAATTCCAATTCTGGAGACTTCCAGTTACCACCAATTGTGTAGCGCCAATCCCCACCACTGCTCTTACCGAATTCCAATCGTCCTCCAGATCCCGTTAAAGCAGTTTTATTTGGGTCGACATCGACGTGACTCGCATCAACACGCTGAAACAAGTGTGTTAGCGACGTCTGTGTGTTCTTTATGGCTTCTGCACTCCCATTCACATTACTCAAGGTTAAATTACCTTGAATGTAATACTTACGCTCCTTCCAATTATGCTTAAAATCCATACCACCCGTAAAGGCACTCTTACGCAAGAAACTCACATTGTCCTCGATATTCCTATTGGTAGCCGTAAAAATACCGCCAATATAAGAGTTCCTATCGTTAAAATCCTTTTGAACCCTGGTCACAAAATAATTAGTGAATGGTTCAACCAACTCCTCACGTTCATTCCCGACTTCAGGGAGTCCATTCAACACATCTTGACGCTCATCTAATTTCACCTCTCCATATTCCTTGGCAGTGACGCTTTCTAATACACCTATGGCCCAACCGTTTTTGGTTTTACCACTGAACTTGGCTGCGCCCAGAATACTCGTAAAATTAGGGATGTCTTCATACTCACCAAGGCTTTCGTCTGCACTCGTTCCTCCTTGAGGTGTTCGACCGATGCGTCTTGAGAAAAATACATTATCGGTTCCGCCACCAACTCGAAAATCGAACACGTTCTTATTCTCGACAAAGAAAGGGCGTCGTTCCTGAAAGAAAATTTCAAAACCATCCAGTGCTATGGCACCGGGATCGGCATCAACTTGCCCAAAGTCCGGATTAACAGTTAGATCCACTGTTAAGTCATTGGTAATCCCAATTTTAGCATCCAACCCTACCGTTAACTTGGTGTCACTGCCATCCTTGAAAGGGTTTCCGGCCTGAGCTTCATAGGTATCTAATTGTGCAACTGTATAAGGTTGGATCTCAAGTTGTTTTTGTGGTTTTAATCCAATTAGTCCTCGCAACTCGCCGAATTCACTCACCCATCCTGGCGGATTCGCTTCCAAGGGTTGCCAAACGGATCGTTCTTCATTATTGAAATAACGTCTGGTGGATTGCAATCCCCATACTTGTTCCTGTTCATTGCCAAAGCGCAATTGGCTTAATGGGATTCGCAATTCTGCAGTCCATCCTTCACTATCAATTTGAGTATCGACGTACCAAATAGGGTTCCAACTATTGTCAAAATTACTATTATCAGACACAAGCTCATCACCCTTGACTCCAGAAACAGAAATGGTAAAAGAGAATGCCGTTCGGTCATCATTATAACTATCTAAATTGATCTCGACCCAATCTCCTGGAAAATCATCACGTCTTCCCAAGCGATTCTCAATGGTTAAAGGGTCCGCTTGATAACAACGGTAAGCTACGTACAAATTCTTCTCATCATATAAGATCTTCATTTTGGTTTGTTCGGTAGGAGGTGTACCCACATCTGGTTCAAACTCCAAATAATCTGAAGTCCATTCAACCGTATTCCATGCATCGTCATCTAAAACCCCGTCAATCTTTGGGGATTCGTCTGTTATTGCCTTGGTGGTATAGATGCGTTTTGCAAATTTCTTACTCGTTTCTTGAGCATTTAATGACGTGAAAATGAATAATAAGATAATGATCGTAATTGATTGATTAGCGCTCATAATATGGTCAGATTATACCTTTAAAGACTAAAAGCCATTCATCTTGTTACAAAGTGCTTTATTTTTTAATAAAAGATTAACATAAAGAAGGCGTTTTCAAGATGGCATACAATTAGAAAAAAACACTAAAATATTGTCACTTCAGTGTTTGGTAATACCATTATTAATTGTAAATTTGCAAACTCTTTTTAGGAGAGGAATGTTTAATACATAAATATATTTAATGTGGATACATTAAGCTACAAAACAATTTCAGCGAATAAAACTACTGTGAATAAGGAGTGGGTTTTAGTGGATGCTGATGGTCAAACTTTAGGACGTTTAGCGTCTAGGGTTGCCAAATTGATACGAGGAAAACACAAGCCAAACTTCACACCTCATGTTGATTGTGGCGATAACGTCATCGTTATCAATGCAGAAAAGATCAACTTATCTGGAAACAAATGGACCGAGAAATCCTATATTCGTCATACAGGATATCCAGGAGGACAAAGAAGCTTGACTGCGACTGAATTGTTTTCAAAGGATCCTGCTAGAATAGTAGAGAAATCCATAAAAGGAATGCTCCCTAAGAATAAATTAGGAGCCGCATTATTTCGCAACCTAAATGTGGTTGTAGGAACAGAGCACAAACATGAGGCTCAAAAACCAAAGACTATCAACTTAAACGAGTTTTTATAATGGACGTAATTCACAAAATTGGTCGTAGAAAAACGGCTGTAGCTCGTATATACCTTTCAAAAGGAAAAGGAAATATTACAGTCAATAAAAAGGATGTTAATACATACTTCCCAACTGCAACTTTACAGTACAAAGTTAATCAGCCATTAGTGCTGACTGAAAACGAAAAGAACTTTGATGTTAAGGTAAATGTATATGGTGGTGGTATTACTGGTCAAGCAGAAGCTATTCGTTTAGCATTGTCTCGCGCCATGTGCGAACTAGATGCTGAGAACAGAACGATCCTTAAGCCGGAAGGCCTATTGACAAGAGACCCTAGAATGGTTGAGCGTAAGAAATTCGGACAGAAGAAAGCTCGTAAGAAATTCCAGTTCTCCAAACGTTAATATTATCGCTGAAATCCCGATAGCTATCGGCACAGCAACACACATATTTTAACCAGTTATTGTTGTCTATGGCAGAAATGCCGAGATTTAGTTAAGCATCTAAATGGTTGAGGCGATCGTGAAAACGTGACCACTTGATCATTGCTAATCAACAGAACGTAAACTATTACAAAAATGGCAAAAATCGAGGTAAAAGAATTACTCGACGCAGGTGTACACTTCGGTCACCTAACAAGAAAATGGGATCCTAATATGGCTCCTTATGTATATATGGAACGTAACGGTATCCATATCATCAACCTTTACAAAACTGCTGCAAAAATCGAGGAAGCTTCAGAAGCAATGAGCAAAATTGCTGCTTCAGGAAGAAAGATCCTTTTCGTAGCAACCAAGAAACAAGCAAAAGACATCGTTGCTGAAAAAGCAGGGAATGTCAATATGCCTTATATCACAGAAAGATGGCCTGGTGGAATGCTAACTAACTTTGTAACGATCAGAAAAGCCGTAAAGAAAATGGCATTTATCGATAGAATGAAGAAAGATGGTACTTTCATGACACTTTCTAAGAAAGAGCGTTTGCAAGTTGACCGTTTAAGAGCAAAGCTAGAAAAGAATTTAGGATCTATTTCTGAAATGACGCGTCTTCCAGGAGCCTTGTTCGTGGTTGATATCAAACGCGAGCATATCGCTATAAAAGAAGCCCAGAAATTGAATATACCAATCTTTGCGATGGTCGATACAAATTCTGATCCTCGTCAGGTTGATTACGTTATCCCTTCAAATGATGATGCTTCAAAGTCAATTGATAAGATATTAACTGCTGTAACAGATGCTGTTGCTAGTGGTTTGGCAGAACGTAAAGCTGAAAAAGATGGTGGAGACAAAGCTGCTACTAAAGAAGCTGCTGCTCCTGCTAAAGAAGCTGCTCCTGCTAAAGAAGCTGCTCCTGCTAAAGAAGCTGCTCCAGTTGCAGAAACTGCTCCAGTTGCAGAAGCTGCTCCAGTTGCAGAAACTGCTCCAGTTGCAGAAACTGCTCCAGTTGCAGAAACTGCTCCAGTTGTAGAAACTGCTCCAGTTGTAGAAACTGCTCCAGTTGTAGAAGCTGCTCCGGTTAAAGAAGCTGCTCCAGCTAAAAAAGCTCCAGAAGCATCACAAGAAGAAGAATAAACTAGTATAACACAGTAATAAAGTCGTTTAGTAAATTTCTTCAAGAAATGAATTGAACGACTTTTTTAAATTTTCAATATGAGTACCATGGTAAAAATAACAGCCGCAGAAGTAAATAAATTAAGACAAGCAACAGGCGCAGGTATGATGGACTGCAAAAACGCTTTAGTTGAAGCTGAAGGTGATTTTGATAAAGCTATCTCCGTTCTACGTAAAAAAGGACAGAAAGTAGCCGCTAAAAGAGCAGATAGAGACTCTAGTGAAGGTGCCGCAGTTGCAAAAGTAAATGCTGATAACACAGCCAGTGTAGTAATCGTTCTTGGTTGTGAAACTGATTTTGTTGGTAAGAATGAGAACTTCTTGAAACTTGCTAACGAAATGGCAGAAATCGCTTTGAACCAAGACTCAAAAGAAGCCTTCTTGGCAGCGGATTTCGGAGGCATGACCGTTGCCGATAAGTTGATCGAGCAAACTGGTGTGATTGGTGAAAAATTAGATATCAATGCTTTTGAAAAATTAGAAGCACCATACGTGGGGTCTTATGTTCATATTAACAAGATCGCAGCAATCGTAGGATTGTCATCTAAAATGGATAAAGCCGATGTATTGTCTAAAGACTTAGCAATGCAAATAGCTTCAATGGGAGCAACAACATTATCTTACAAAGATTTTGACCCAGCGTTTGTGGCCTCGGAAACTGAAGCTAGAATTGCTGTCATCGAAAAAGACAATATTGAATTAGGACGATTGGGAAAAACCCTAAAAAATGTACCTCAGTACATTTCTATGGCGCAATTGACTGCAGAAGTATTGGCAAAAGCGGAAGAAGCTGCGAAAGCAGAACTTAAAGCGGAAGGTAAGCCAGAACAAATTTGGGATAGAATACTTCCAGGTAAAATGGAACGTTATATTTCTGATAACACAACATTGGATCAAGAACAATGTCTATTGGATCAAAATTTCATTAAGGACGAAAAATTGAGCGTCGCTCAATATGTAAAGTCATATGGTGAAGTCGAAGTCACAGGATTCAAAAGAGTTGCCTTAGGGTAAGTAGAATATATATATTTTAAAAGCCTCGATATTTATCGGGGCTTTTTTATTTTCTACTCTTTTCAATTCTAAATTAAGGAGTATATTTGCTAAACTCTTCAAGGCAAAATGAAATACAAAAGAATACTCCTTAAACTTTCTGGTGAGGCCTTAATGGGTTCCAGACAATATGGCATCGACCCAGAAAGACTAGCAGAATATGCTCAAGAGATAAAGAAAATCACCGAAAAAGGTGTTGAAATGGCCATTGTTATAGGTGGCGGTAATATTTTTAGAGGTGTTGCAGGAGCTAGCAATGGTATGGATCGGGTTCAAGGCGATCATATGGGTATGTTAGCAACAGTCATTAATGGATTGGCATTACAAAGCGCCTTGGAAGATGCCGGTGTACCTACCAGATTGCAATCAGCAATCCAGATCAATGAAGTAGCAGAACCTTTCATTAGAAGAAAAGCAATGCGCCATCTGGAAAAAGGTCGAGTGGTGATTTTTGGTGGTGGTACCGGAAATCCATATTTCACGACAGACTCCGCGGCGGTATTAAGGGCCATTGAAATTGAAGCCGACGTCATATTAAAAGGTACGCGCGTTGACGGTATTTATAATACTGATCCAGAAAAAGATTCAACTGCTGTAAAATTTGACCATATCACATTTGATGACGTACTCCGAAAAGGCTTGAAAGTTATGGACACAACAGCGTTTACATTAAGTCAGGAAAACAATTTGCCAATCGTTGTGTTTGACATGAACAAGAAAGGCAACCTCATGAAAGTGGTTCTCGGAGAGAAAATTGGGACGGAAGTTATTTTTTAAAATAGTTGTGGCTTAATTTTTGAATTGATAGTTTATGTAAATATTTAACTTATGAATGAAGACATACAATTTATAGTCGACGCTACAAAAGAAGCCATGGATGCTGCGCTTAAGCATCTAGAAAAACAATTATCAAACATTAGAGCTGGTAAGGCAAGCCCTGCTATGCTTGGTAGTGTTATGGTAGATTATTACGGAACACAGACGCCTTTGAGCCAAGTGGCCAATGTAAATACACCGGATGGACGGACCATTTCCATACAACCCTGGGAGAAAAGTATGATCCAGGAAATTGAACGTGGAATCATGTTTGCCAATCTAGGGTTCAATCCAATGAACAATGGTGAAAGTGTCATTATAAATGTTCCTCCATTAACAGAAGAACGAAGACGTGAGTTGGCTAAACAGGCTAAAGCCGAAACAGAAGATGCCAAAGTTGGTGTGAGAAATGCTAGAAAAGATGCCAATAACGACATTAAAAAGATAGATGATATTTCTGAAGATCTACAAAAAAATGCCGAATTTGACATTCAGTCTTTAACCGATAAATACATCCAAAGAATAGATGAAATCTTTACCAATAAGGAAAAAGAGATCATGACCGTTTAATTACCAAGCGACTTCTATAGTCGCTTTTTTTATACGATTGCATGAATAGTCCCATTAATACATTACCTATGAAATTCATTAAATACATTTCGATGTTTGTCCTTGTTTTACAAGTGCAGATGGGACTTGCCCAATCCTACGATTTTGTCCCGAGTGATTTGATACAGATTCCTAAAGAGCAACTTAATACCATGACAATCAATATTCGTCCTGATATCATGCTGTTCAATAACAAAGGGGAAAGACTACCCCTGGATCAAATGTCGTTAATGGCCAATCCCGAATTCAGACCAATATTCTACGCGGATACCCTCGGAAAAATAAAAGCGGTGGTCTTCGAGAATAAAATCGACCATCCTATCCTTATTGAGCATAATTCCGAAGCAGATTTTACAGATGGAGAATTTGCCTTGGACTTCCTTACTCAAGACATGGATGGCAGGCCTATAAAATTATCTGATCTTCATGGTAAGGTGGTCGTTCTGAATTTTTGGTTCATAAAATGTCCGCCTTGCGTTATGGAAATGCCAGACTTGAATGAGGTGGTTAGCAATTATGATCCAGAAGATGTTGTATTTGTAGGAATCACTTTCGACTCACAGGAATTAGTAGAACAGTTTCTTGAGTCTAAAACCTTTAATTACACCATAACGCCAGATGCCTATGATGCCATTAGTATTTATGGCGTACAAAGTTTTCCGACTAATATGGTCATCGATAAACAAGGCCAGATCGTACTTAAGGAAATTGGTTATCGAACCAACATGAAGGACGTGTTAATGTCCGCTATTAACAAACTTCTATAATTGATACGCCGATCAATTATCCTGCTATTCGGCTTTTTAATCTCAGGTTTGAATACCTACTCACAAAATCCCGAGCTCCAAGATGAGACCCCCATACCGAACAAGACTCTATCAAAAAGATAGAGTTAGCAAGAAGCCTAATGAATGGTTATTTACTTGCCAGATATTTTGATTTTGATTTGCGCTACCTCGTAAAATACAACCAATATGAAGGATTGGGCGCGTCACCAATAAAAAATTCTCGGAGCTATACAAAATCTACGGATATACTGTCTATGGTTTTAGGAGCCATACATTCAAATATAATATAGGTGGTGGTTTCAGGGTCACAGAAAAGACCAAAACATGGTTGCATCTATCATACACGGACGATATTCAAGAGACTGGCGGTTCAAAATTCTTGACAGATAAGCGCTTCTTTAAAATTTTTGAGATACGCTCTCGGCAATATGAATAATATTGATAACCATCAAGGAACCGTCTTTAACACTCTAGATAAAGGGTATACCGAATCAGGTTTTTAAATCAACAATCTACTTTTCGGGTTTGGTTTAAACTTTGCCTATAGATATGGTGCCTACCAATTGCTTGGATTCGAGGATAATTTTGCCTTTAAGTTCACTTTTAACGTAAAACTTGAGTAATGAGTTTCCTATTCACTTAACCCTCGATATCCATTGTATTTTTCTACCTTTGTGCCATTATAGGTAATCGATGACCAAACTATTTTCCGTCAATTTCTGGGAAACTGTCGCAAGACTCATTTTGCGCAATAAGATTTTTATCTTAATAATGGTTGCAATGGCAACCATTTTTTTAGGATATCAATGGAAAAACATGCGTTTTACCTATACCGAAGCCAACCTACTTCCGGATGAACACGAAGTTAACAATACCTATAACCAATTTCTCGAAAAATTCGGCGAAGAAGGTAATCTCATTATATTAGGAGTTAAGGACTCCACACTTTTTACCGTTGAAAAACTCAATGCTTGGAATGAATTATCAAGTGAGTTTGGGAAATATGAAGAAATAGAGACCGTCGTTTCTTTAGGCAACCTTCAGAAACTAGTTAAGAATAACAAAACAGAACGTTTTGACATTGAACCTTTCATTAAGGATTCAATCGCAACCATGGATCAGGTGAACGCTCTTCAAGATGAATTGTTCAATAAATATCCGTTTTATGACAACTTCCTTTTCAATAAACAAACCAAAACAATAAGAACAGCACTGTACCTCGATAAGGCAATCGTAAACAAACCTGCCAGAAAAGATTTTATTGTTGATGTACTTATTCCAAAAGTCGGTGAATTTGAGAAGCAATATGATATGGATGTTAGGGTGTCTGGCATGCCTTATATCCGCACCTTGAATTCTCAAAACATCATTGACGAAATCGGCGTTTTCATTAGTCTCGCACTCTTCGTCACCTCCTTGATATTTTTCTTTTTCTTTAGGTCGTACCGTGCGACATTCATATCGATGTTTGTAGTGCTCATTGGCGTCATGTGGACCTTTGGTATCCTTGGCTTACTTCAGTATGAAATTACCGTGCTCACGGCCTTGATCCCTCCATTGATCATTGTAATAGGTATTCCTAACTGTATTTTCTTGATCAACAAATACCAACACGAAGTTAAGAAACATGGTAATAAAGTAAAGTCGTTACAGCGGGTTATTACGAAAATAGGGAATGCAACCTTGATGACCAATGTAACTACGGCCTCAGGATTTGCCACTTTCATTATCACTGACAGTAAACTCTTAACCGAATTTGGCATAGTGGCTTCTTTGAGTATTCTCGCCATATTTATATTATGCCTGCTCATTATACCTATTATCTACAGTTTTATGCCTCATCCAAAAGACAAGCATTTGGAGCATTTGAATAAGCGTTGGATCAACGGATTTGTAGATTGGATGGAGCGCATGGTCAAACATCATAAGATCGCAATCTACATTACTTCTATTGTATTGCTGACTGTGAGTCTTATTGGAATTAATCAAATTAAGATCTCGGGCAGTTTAATTGAGGACATGCCAAAGAATACTGAGTTTTTTAAAGACATTAGATTCTTCGAGTCAGAATTCAATGGTATTATGCCATTGGAGATAATGATCGATACCAAGCGTAAAAAAGGTGTTATGAAAATAGCAACTCTTAAACGCATGAATGAATTACAAGAACTCATTGAAGAAACACCCGAATTATCTAAACCCATTTCGGTGGTCGAACTGGTGAAATATGCAAAACAAGCATACTATAATGGCAATCCCAAATATTATCAGCTACCTACAACCCAAGAAAACAGTTTCATTTTATCTTACGTCAAGAATTCATCTACTGATGTTAGTTTGCTCAAGAATTTTGTGGATAGTACAGGGCAATATGCCCGAATCACGACTTTTATGAAAGATATCGGTACTGATAAAATGGAACGTATCGAAGAAAACTTAAAGAACAAGATCACTAAGGTCTTCCCTGAAGATAGATATGAGGTGACCATGACTGGCAAGGCTCTGGTTTTCCAGAAAGGCACGAAATATTTAGTGAATAATTTAGTGTTGTCATTATCCTTGGCCATATTCCTGATATCACTTTTCATGGCGTATATGTTTAGGTCTTTTAGGATGATCATAGTTTCCTTGATTCCCAATTTACTTCCTCTATTGATAACGGCAGGTTTAATGGGATATCTAGGAGTGCCCATAAAGCCATCGACAATTCTGGTATTCAGTATTGCCTTTGGGATTTCTGTGGATGACACCATTCATTTCCTTGCGAAGTATCGACAAGAACTTCAAGCGAATAACTGGAAAATAAGAAAATCGGTCTACGCTGCCTTGCGAGAAACAGGCGTTAGCATGTTTTATACATCAATCGTATTGTTCTTCGGGTTTTCGGTTTTCACGATCTCAAGCTTCGGAGGCACAGTAGCTCTAGGCGCCTTGGTCTCTGCCACATTGTTATTTGCGATGTTGGCAAATTTATTGCTTTTACCCTCACTATTGTTGTCACTCGAAAGAAGCATTGCCAATAAAGAAGTACTGAAAGAACCTAACTTCAAGATCATCCCTGAGGAGGAAGATCAAACTAATATGGAAACATAAAAAAAGCCGCCAACTTAAAGGTTAGCGGCCATAATATGATAAATCCCCATTTATCATAGAGCTTGATAATTAAACCTTATCAAGCAACATATTGATTAATAGCATATCAAATATAGTAATTTTATCAACGTCCAATCAGGGGAAAAAACCCCTTTTTTAAATAATTCAATACGGCTAAAAAGCTTTAATAAATTATCTTTGCGGCTTAATTATCAAATAAAATGAAAACCAATAGAGTAGTTTCGTTATTATCCCAGGATAAAAAACATGTCGAAGTTGAAGTTAAAGGTTGGGTAAGGACTTTTAGGGCAAATCGTTTTGTGGCATTGAATGATGGCTCCACCATAAATAATATTCAATGTGTCATCGATTTTGAGAATACCAATGAAGAAACCTTAAAACGAATTACGACTGGAGCTGCAGTTCATATTAAAGGATTACTGGTCGATAGCCAAGGTAAAGGTCAAACGGTAGAAATACAAGTATTGGAAATCACCATCTTGGGAGATTCTGATCCGGATGAATATCCAATACAGCCTAAAAAACACTCCATGGAGTTCTTAAGGGAAAATGCCCATTTAAGAGTTCGTACAAATACATTCAGCGCGGTCATGCGCCTAAGTTCTGCATTAGCATTTGCCGTTCATCAATTTTTCCAAAACAATGGTTTCTATAATGTACACACTCCTATCATTACGGGTAGTGATGCTGAAGGGGCCGGAGAGATGTTTAAGGTAACATCATTGGACCTCAAGAACCCACCGAAAAATGATAAGGGCGATATTGATTATTCTCAAGACTTCTTCGGAAAAGAAACCAACCTAACGGTTTCTGGCCAATTAGAGGCAGAGAACTATGCCATGGCTTTAGGCAATGTTTATACCTTTGGTCCGACATTTAGGGCAGAGAATAGTAATACTTCTCGTCACTTATCAGAATTTTGGATGATAGAGCCTGAAATGGCATTCTATGATTTGAATGATAATATGGATTTGGCTGAAAGTTTCATAAAGTATGTAGTTCAATATGTGCTCGACAATTGCAAGGAAGACCTAGAGTTCTTGAACCAACGATTGTTAGATGAAGAAAAGACAAAGCCACAAGCTGAGCGCAGTGAGATGTCGCTTATGGAAAAATTACATTTCGTAACTGATAATAATTTCAAGCGTGTCACGTATACAGAAGCCATTGACATATTGCGCAATTGCAAGCCCAACAAGAAAAAGAAATTCAAGTACCTTATAAACGAATGGGGAGCAGACCTGCAAAGCGAACATGAACGCTTCTTGGTTGAAAAACATTTTAAATGCCCCGTCATCCTCTTTGATTATCCAGCGAACATAAAGGCGTTCTATATGAGATTGAATGAAGATGGTAAAACAGTTAGAGCCATGGACATTTTGTTTCCAGGGATTGGTGAAATTGCTGGAGGGTCTCAGCGTGAAGAACGATTGGAAGTCTTGAAAGCAAAGATGGCAGCGCTAGACATTGATGAAAAAGAGCTCTGGTGGTATTTGGATCTGCGCCGCTTTGGAACCGCCGTTCATAGTGGATTTGGATTAGGATTCGAACGCTTGGTTATGTTCGCAACTGGAATGAGCAATATTCGAGATGTTATTCCGTTTCCAAGAACACCTCAAAATGCAGAATTCTAAGGAGTGAAAACAATATCATAAAACAATCGACATATGAATTTATGTAGTTTGTTTTCTTTAAATTTATAGAAATACATCGTCCTAATGCTTAAGCAGTATTTACAGTTTAAACTATCACAGAAATTATCACCTCAGCAGATACAATTGATGAAGTTGATTCAATTGCCTACGCAGGCATTTGAGCAACGAATCAAACAAGAACTTGAAGAAAACCCGGCTTTGGAAGGTGGTAAGGAAACCTCCGATGATCTTGATGATGATTTCGACAACACCAAGGAGGAGTACGATGATAATGAAAGCATAGCTGCCGACGATATTAATGTAGATGATTATTTGAGCGACGACGAAATTCCAGATTACAGGACACAAACAAGCAATTATAGTGCAGACGATGAGGAAAAGAATATTCCTTACGCCTCTGGCATGTCTTTTACGCAACATTTAAAAAATCAATTGAATACTTTTCGGCTAGATGAGGAAGAACAGGAAATTGCTGAATTCTTGGTGGGAAGTGTTGATGAGAGCGGGTACATAAGACGGTCTTTAAGTGATATTATGGATGATCTTGCATTTACCCAGAATATCTATACCACTGAAGAAAAAATTGAGCAAGTGTTAATGATCGTTCATCAATTGGATCCTGCAGGTGTTGGCTCTCGGAATCTTCAAGAATGCCTATTGATACAGTTACTAAGAAGGACACAAAATCCTGATGTTCAATTAGCATCTGAAATTATTGAAAAGGCTTTTGATCAATTCACGAAAAAACATTACAAAAAACTACTCCAAAAATTTGATGTCACTGAAGTTCAGCTAAAAAAAGCCATTGAAGAAATAGAAAGATTGAACCCTAAGCCTGGAGGGTCTTATGCTGGGAACACTAGAATGGTAGAACATGTAGTTCCAGATTTTGCAATTAAGATAGTTGAAAGTGAATTGGAACTTACACTCAATGGCCGTAATGCTCCAGAACTTCATGTGTCTCGCGAGTACAATAACATGATGCAAGGTTATAAAGAGGCAAAGGATAAATCTAAATCGCAAAAAGACGCGGTCCAGTTCATTAAACAAAAACTAGATGCAGCGAAATGGTTCATAGAAGCCATTAAACAACGCCAGCAGACACTTTTTGTGACAATGAGTTCCATTATGCATTACCAGAAAGAATACTTTCTTACCGGTGACGAGCGCAAGCTCAGGCCGATGATCCTTAAGGATATTGCAGATGAAATTGAAATGGATGTTTCTACGGTTTCTCGTGTTGCCAATAGTAAATATGTTGATACGCCCTATGGCACAAAACTCATCAAGGAATTCTTTAGCGAATCCATGACTAATGATCAAGGAGAAGAAGTTTCAACAAGAGAAATCAAGAAAATACTTGAGACTGTTATTGAAGAAGAAGACAAGAAAAAACCTTTAACAGATGAAAAATTAGCCAAGATTCTTAAGGAAAAAGGATACCCTATTGCTAGAAGAACCGTGGCAAAATATCGTGAACAGCTGGATTTTCCGGTAGCAAGGCTTCGTAAAAAAATGTAATGCGCCATATACTAAGGAGCATATCGTATATCTTTCACCCTTTATTGATGCCTCTTCTTGGGGTCATATTTTACTTCTCCAAAACACCTAGGTACATTCCATTACCAATAATTAAGGCGAAGCTTATTTCTATTTTTATATTAACGATAGTCTTGCCTGTATTGCTATTTTACTTATTGAGAACCATTAGGCAGGTAAACTCAATTCATTTACAATCCACAAAAGAACGTATTATACCTCTGGCCTTGAATGCCATTATTATCGTTCTTGTTTTACTTCGTATCCTGCCTCAAAACGAGGTCATTGAATTATATTATTTCTTTTTAGGGATCCTACTATCGACTATTACTTGTTTGATACTTGCTATACTTAAATTCAAGGCCAGCATTCATATGATTTCAATTGGTGGTGTTTTCATGTTTTTCATAGCATTGAGTATCCACTTTAGCATAAATGTCAACGGCACTATCGCCTTATTATTCATACTTATTGGGGCCATTGCTACTTCTAGACTTTATTTAAATGCTCATGATAATATTGAATTGATAATTGGGTTTTTTATCGGTTTAGTTCCTCAATTGATCATGTTGAATTATTGGCTATAATAAATAGAACATTAAGCCGATCTTTATGGTATTCATTTCAATAGGATTCCCATTAAGCATAGCTTTATTATTGAAGATCGTATTAAGACCATAATACAAGTGTATATTCCATGTATTATATCCAATACTCGTAGTAAGGCCATATTGAAAATCATTAAAATGATCAATATCTCTATACTTTTGGTTGCTAGGAGAACCTATATATTTAGTGGTATGATTAATTAAGTACCCTAATTTAAACCCCGTGTATATTCTCCAGAATTTATACTCATCTAATGTCGAAGTCCTCCATCTAAACTCTATTGGCAGTTCTAAGATATGAAGTGCAAATTTATTCTTTGTGAAACTATCACTATCTGTAAGTAAAGTATATGTCACTTCCTGCTCACTATCCTTACCTATCAGCAAATTTTGATTGAAAGAATTAGTAGAGTAACCTAATCCTACGCCAATGGCCAAATTTCGTCTTTTATTGATAGGAACATCCTTTATGAAGCCAAAATGAAAACCACTGGAAAATCCACTTTGATTAACACCCTCAGTAATTTTACCTAATAGATTATAAGTGATTCCTATATACAATTGATCTTCTTTATATAAGGAATCTATTTCGACAAAATTTTGGCCTTGAGCATACGTTGGCAAACCTAAAAACCATATAATGATAAACGAGAAGATTAATTTCATTATTAAATATCATTTCTTAAAAGTAATGATTTTGTGTTATCCATCTAAAGATCCGGAATTAAAAAAGGCACTCTTTTAAAGAATGCCTTTCGTGTTATAACAATAAAATTATTACTTTAATTGCTCAAAGCGTCACCTTGCCTAGTTGTATAATTGATCTTAAGAGCATTTTCTTTACGAAGCTCTTGTTTAATGTCTGATACAAGTCCCATATTAGCATCACTATCGACCTTAAGGGCAGTTGTTAAGAAGGGTATCAACTCCTCACGCTTGCTAGCGCGTTCTTCTCTTATAAAACTACCTATATCCTTGACATCGGCAAACTTATCATTCAATTGAATACGAGCTTGGGTACCCAAACTCTTGTATTGTGAACTTGGTTTCCCAGCATAAATGTACATTACCAGATCTTTCTTAGCCAATTTTTCAACTTGATTGGCCTGTGGCAATTTATTCTGTATCATCAATGTATTCTCCCTCATCACTGTCGCTACCATGAAGAAGAACAATAGCATAAATACAATATCAGGCAATGAAGCCGTATTAACAGCTGGCAAATCGCCTCCTTTTTTCTTTTTAAACTTAGACATAATCTGTTGTTATTTAATTAGATTTCGGCTCAGCTTCTGAAAGCTTTTGAGGAATTAAAAGTTTAACAACCTCTAACCTCTCCTTGATCTTTACCTTATCACTAGCAATCGTTCTAGGGTCATTATACTTTGAATTAGCCTCTACAAAATTCATACCACCATTAGGATACAATCTTTTGTATTCTCTATTCCTAAGTTCATTATAGGCCGCAATCAGCTCATTTTGAACAGAAATATAGGTCTTATACTTAGTTTCCCTATCGTTCTGTAATGAAATAATTGCCTTATCTGGATTGTCTGAAGATCTCGAATCCTTCTTTCCTCTACAGAATGAACAAGCCTCATCTCCACTACCACCACCATTATCCAAGAACGCAATGGCTAATTTCCTCAAGTTTTTCAACTCAACGACCTCACCATCATTTCCATTGGCCTTCAAGAACAATTGATCATTCCTGTTCACCTGCAATTGGAAAATGTTCTTTTCCTTAATGATTGGCGGTTCTGTTTCCTCTATTGGAGGTAATTTTCGGTTTAGCCCTGAATCTGTTTCTATGGTGGTTGTCACCAAGAAAAAAATCAAGAGCAAGAAAGCAATGTCAGCCATTGAGCCTGCATTTACTTCCGGTGCTGCTCTATTTGCCATATTAATTAATCATTTTTTTAACTCCAAAGAATACCATTGCTGCGCCAGCAATTCCTGCCAAGCAATAAAACATATACAATCCCGCACCTACCATCTTCGAACCTCCTTCAGAAAGTACTTCGCCATCTCTTAAAGGTGTTTCAACACCTTTAGCTAATAAGAAATAGCATATTACAAATACCGCTAAAAAAGATCCAACGCCTTTTAAAGTAGTCATTAAGGCCCCTGGACTGGAAATAAGATTCTTCAATGTGAAGAACACTACTATTGCCAATATGGCAATAAGTACAACATATGCTACATATGCTATCGGGTCAAGAAGACCGTTCACTACATCCAAATCACCAGCCTTGGCCGCCGATTGAATGGTAGTATCTCCAGTACTGATAATTCTACCTAGAAGGATCATGGAAAGAATTCCAACTACGCCTCCTATTATGGTTATTATTTTCTTCATGATTCGTTTAATTTGAATTATACAATATTACTTCTTGTTTCTTATCAACAAGTCCATCAATGTGATAGATGCATCTTCCATATCGTTTACGATGCTATCGATCTTAGCAATGATATAGTTATAGAAAATCTGAAGTATGATCGCAACGATCAAACCAAATACCGTTGTTAAAAGTGCTACTTTAATACCACCTGCAACAAGCGAAGGCTGCATATCCCCGGCAGCTTCGATCTTATCAAAGGCTTGAATCATACCGATTACCGTACCCATGAAACCAAGCATTGGCGCCAGAGCGATAAATAATGATATCCAAGAAACATTCTTTTCTAGTTGTCCCATTTGAACACCGCCATAAGCTACTACTGCTTTCTCTACATTGTCAATACCTTCATCCACTCTATCCAATCCTTGATAGAAAATAGAAGCTACAGGTCCTTTTGTGTTTCTACAAACTTCTTTCGCTGCCTCAACTCCTCCAGAATCAAGAGCATCTTCTACATTCTGAGTTAATTTCTTAGTATTGGTAGTTGAAAGATTCAAATAGATAATTCTCTCTATAGCTATTGCCAATCCAAGAATCAAACATAAAAGTACGATTCCCATGAATCCAGGTCCACCTTCAATAAAACGTTTCTTTAGTTCTTGGTGAAACCCTAAATCCTCCTCTGCATCTGCAGCGTCATCTTGGGTCGAATTTGCAATTGTACTAACAATAGTATTAGCGTTTGCATTTGTTGTAGCGTTTGCTGTACCGAAAGCCATGACACAAGCGATGGCTATAATTGAAAATAATCTTTTCATTGTGATTGTTCTTAATTTTATTAGTTAAAGGTTAAAGATATAAAAAAAATGGAATTAAAAAATTAAATTTTAGATTGGTTATTGTGATCTCAACGCATATTGCAACCGTTCGGCTTGAATGGTTCTGTTATCAATTTATTCAAATAAAAATTAATTGGAGTAAACTCCGATAAACATTATTGAACATTCGTAGGAGGCACATGAGGATTTGGGAAATTCTCTTTATGACCATTTTTAGTCACAATAATTCGTGACGACTTAATAAACTATTCCTGATTGCTGCACAGGAAATACATTAATGAATCTTCCTGATTGCTGCGCCGCTAAAGCCATATTGCACAGTGTCACAGGATTTCATTTGTTCTTTCAGAAATTCACTGAAGCAAGCTTAAACGAATTCTTTCAATCACAAATGTATTCGCAGAGAGGAAGGGATTCGAACCCTCGATACGCTATTAACGCATACACGCTTTCCAAGCGTGCGCCTTAAGCCACTCGGCCACCTCTCTAATTAATAGGCGTCGAAATAACAAAAAATAATTCAGCCAATAAAATTTGAAGTGATAATTTTAAGACATCTCTCCTCTTAAAGAATCTTCAAAAGTACTTTTGAAATCCTTATCCCCTATTTTTTTGCCTAAAAGATACATCAGCTTGCAAATTGCAGCTTCCGTGGTTATGTCCTTTCCTGAAATAATCCCGATTTTCTTTAGGGATGAACTTGTTTCGTATTGCCCCATCATCACGCTCCCGCCAGAACATTGGGTGACATTAATAATATGGACGCCTCTATCTATTGCCCTACTCAAGGCATTTATAAACCATTTTTCCGTAGTGCAATTTCCAGCACCATAAGTTTCTAGTATAGCCCCTTTCAAATTAGGTCTATTGAGCATACATTCGATGGTGGTTTCATTAATTCCAGGGAAGAGTTTAATAAGGACAATATTATCATCCATATGTTTATGCACTTTCAACTCGCCTAGTGAATTGGATTGCCAAAGAGCGTTTTCATTTACTTTTAAATGAACACCAGATTCGGCCAGATCAAGATAATTTGGTGATGAAAATGCCTCAAAATGCTCTGCATTTATCTTAGTGGCGCGATTTCCCCTATATAATTTGTACTCAAAATATAATCCTACTTCCTTTATAATGGGTTTTCCATTTTCCCGTAAGGAGGCCACTTGAATGGATGTGATCAAATTTTCTTTTGCATCAGTTCTTAAATCCCCAATTGGTAATTGTGAGCCTGTAAAAATAACTGGCTTCGCTAAGTTCTCCAGCATAAAGCTCATGGCGGAAGCCGAATAACTCATGGTATCGCTACCATGAAGCACTACAAAACCATCAAATACATTATAATTTTCTTCAATAATTTCAGCTATTTGCAACCAATATCCAGGATTCATGTTCGAAGAATCAATAGGTTCTTGAAAAGACATCGTTTCAATTGCACAAGACAACAATTTTAGTTCCGGTATTTTATCAAGAAGGCTTCCAAAATCAAAAGCTTTTAACGACCCAGTTTCAGGGTCTTTCATCATGCCTATTGTACCGCCAGTATAGATCAATAGTATGTTGGGAATTGATGTATTCATTTATTTCTTAAAAATCTCTTTTGAATTTAGAGTTGTAATGTCGGCAATTTTTTCTTGAGGCAATTGATATATTTCAGACAATTTTTCTAACACCTTAATTATATAACTGCTTTCATTTCGTTTACCTCTATATGGTGTTGGAGACAGATAAGGAGAATCTGTTTCGAGCACGAGATGTTTCAAATCAATTTGATCTAGAAATTGATCGATCTTGCCATTCTTGAAAGTCACAACGCCACCAATTCCCAGCTTCATATTGTACGAAATAGCTTTATGGGCCTCTTCCAAAGTTCCAGTAAAGCAATGAAATATTCCGAAAAGATCATCCCCTTTTGTCTCTTCCAGCACCTCAAAAATTTCATCGAACGCGTCCCTACAATGAATCACTATTGGGAGTTCATACTTTTTTGCTAGGTCAATTTGATACTTGAAAGCTTTTTGTTGGATTCCTAAAGTCGATGTATCCCAATATAAGTCAATACCAATTTCGCCAATGGCACAAAATTCATGCTGTTCAAGCATTTCTTCCACATGTTTCAATTCTTCCTTATAATTTTCTTTAACTGAGGTGGGGTGCAATCCCATCATAAGGTTCATGATGTCTGGGTAATCTTCCTTTAAGGATAACATCTTCTGTGTATAAGACGAATCTATCGCAGGAATGAAGAAACGTTTTACACCAATGTCAATGGCACGCTGGATCATGTCATCTCTATCGGCATCAAAAGCATCGCTATAGAGGTGTGTATGTGTGTCTGTGATCATCATGGCTTCAAAAATAATTGTTTTAGTTCAGTTATCTTTGTATAAATCAATCTCTATGACAAATAAATTAGGTGAATATCTTACCAAAAAAGGTTATAAAAAAATTAAATTACGCTTCACTAAGACGAATCATTTTGAAATCAGGGCTACCATTAACGGTGTTAAAGGAAGGTTTATACTTGATACTGGCGCTTCTAGCTCTTGTATTGGTTTTGAAGGCGCTAAGTTTTTCAATTTAATTACAAAAGAATCCGAGATACTGGCCGCAGGAGCTGGCGCCACTGATATGCCTACAAAAATATCGAATCGAAACACATTGAAAATAGGTCAATGGAATAAAGAAAAGGTTGTCTTAGTGTTATTTAACCTAACCCATGTAAATACGGCTTTAACCAATCATGACTCTCAACCTGTCGATGGTATTATTGGTGCCGACATTCTAAAAAAAGGGAAAGCTGTTATTGATTACGAAAAAAAGTATCTATATCTCAAGTGATTGCCCTATAATAGCATCAAAACATTTTAATTTGTACCTTTAATTGCTTTAAATCATTAATCTATATTAATGCCTACAAAATTCTTATCTCTTATCTTTTTATTTATGTTGTTCGGTTCCACTTTACAGGGACAAAATGACCTTAAAAGTTATCTAAATGCCCTAGACAGCATAAAAGACAAGGACCAAAAACTAAACGTACTAGACTCCATATTAAAACTGACAAGAGGAAAAGAGCATGAAATATATGCTAAGCATACCGAAGATTTTGTTGCGTTAGCGAAAGAACTACAAGAGTACGATAGAGCAGCAAGAGCAGCAATAAGGTCGTTCTATTGTTTTAATATCCTATTAAATGACCCTGATCGTGGATTAAAACTCGTCGAAGGAATGCTTCCTTACGAGGATAAATTGACGACATCTCGATTAAAAGGTGGACTATATCTTAAACGAGCCGATGGATATGCCAATGGGAAGAATCTTAATGAAGCCAAAGACAATTATGACAAAGCACTGGAAAGATATACTGAAAAAGATTCGTTGCAAATTGCAGATACTTATCTCTTTAGAGGCAGGTCAAAATCGTATTCAGGTGATTTCTTTGGAGGTATTAACGACTATCGAAAGTCGTATGACTATTTTGAAAGTCTCAAGGACAAGGAATATATGCTTAACGCGCAGCAAGGTATCATAACGATCTATAGTGTGAACGGGTTTCTTGATGAAGCAAAGAAAGAACGTGATAAGTTGTTTGAGTTAGCCAAAGGGGACAAGTTCAAGAACTTGCTCCTAACAGAACATTACAATCAGTCCTTAGATTATAAAAAACAAGACCGTCAAACAGAACGTAAGGAATCATTATTAAAAGCAGCTAAATTTATTAGTGCCGATACGGATCTTTATTACAGTGCCATGATTAACGGAGAGTTAGCGGACTTTTATGGCGAGCAAAACAACATAGAAGAATCTCGAAAATATCTTGAACTAGTTGAAACAGAATTGAAAAAAGACAGAAATATTGATAATTATATACGGTCTGCCTATTATACAAGCAAGGCCAATTACCTAAAGAATACTGGCATGTACAGTGATGCCCTTGATTACGCTTTGAAAAAGAACAAGATTGCTCAAGACTTCAATTATAAAGAAGATATCATGAATACCCAGAAATTACTTTCTGAGATTTACGAAGAGAAAGGGGATCATTTCAACTCTATAAAGTATTTCAAGAAATACAATCATTTAAAGGATTCTCTTTTTGGTGTTACCAAGGCAAATGCATTGGTATACTATCAAACTCTATACGAAACCGAAAAAAAGGAAAAAGAGATTATTGAAAAAAACGGTGAAATCAACCTTCTTGAAGAGAAGAATGATTACAAGAAAAAGCAATTGATAATTGGTGGTCTTGGATTGAGTGCCTTTTTTGGTTTCATCTTGTTGGCTCGTAATAGAAAACACCTGAAAAAATCTCAAATCCTTCAAGAAAAATACACACAAGACCTTCTAGTATCTCAAGAAGAAGAGCGCAAACGAGTCTCCAAGGACTTGCACGACAGCATTGGGCAAAGCCTCCTCTTAATTAAGAACAAGATCATTTTGAATAAAGATGACGGTACGAAGGACATCGTCGATTCAGCGATTGAAGAAGTACGTTCCATATCAAGAGCATTACATCCATTTCAATTAGAAGAACTGGGTATTACCAAAGCTGTTGAAAATGTTATAAGACAAGTAGATGAAACAACTGATATTTTTGTTTCTTCAGAAATCGATACTATTGATGCACTTTTTAGCCAAGAAAAAGAGGTCAATATTTACAGAATCGTTCAAGAAAGCCTGAACAATATTATAAAGCATGCTGAGGCTAAAGCTGTCCGAGTCGATATCATCAAGAAAAACAGATCGGTGGTCATGACCATAAAAGACAATGGTGTTGGTTTTGATTTTTCAGAACGTTATAATGATTTTAAAAGCCTTGGCTTAAAAACTCTTAAGGAACGCACCAAATTCTTGAACGGTATTATGTCTGTAGATTCCGAGAAAAGTAAGGGCACAACCCTAGAATTCAGAATACCTATTGCATGAAAAACCTCTCGATCATTACTGCCGACGACCATCCCCTATTATTAAAAGGGCTCAATGATTTTTTGATTGAGAAAAAATACAACATCATCAGTAGTGCATCAGATGGTAATGCTGCCTATAATATTATCGTTAAACATAAACCTGATATTGCCATTCTTGATATACAGATGCCTATTATGTCTGGTATTGAAGTAGCGAAGAGATGTAAGCAAAATAATATTGCAACACGCATTGTCCTAATTACACTTCACAAAGAAAGAGACCTATATCTCGAAGCGCAAAAACTCAATGTCTTTGGGTATGTATTGAAAGAATTTGCTATTGAAGAAATTGAGAATTGTTTGAAATCCGTTTCGGATAACACGCCTTATTTCAGTCCAAAAATCAAAGAACATCTTAACGCGTCTCAAAATGATAATGAAACTCTTAAGTTGTTAACACCATCAGAAAAGAAAATAGTGAAGCTAATCTCCAAAGACATGACAAATAAGCAGATTGCAGACATGCTTTTTATCTCCTCTCGAACAGTTGAAAAGCACCGAAGCAACATCATTAGCAAGCTGGAATTGGAACAAAAAACCAATAGTCTTTTGATTTGGGCAAAAGAAAACCAATCAGATCTTTCTTAATATACGTATAAGTACGTATTGTTTTTAATGTTATTTTTTGGCAATTTTACAAGGCTGTTAATCAGTTATTTTGGGATTATCTTTTTTTTATAACTCTGCGTGTAAGGGACACGCAGAGTTTTTTATTTATACGTGTTTATACGTATTCCATTGAGTTGTTTTTTATGGTTTCTTTGTTTTTAATATATTATTTGTTCTCCCCAGTCCAACTAATGACCTATGAAACAAGATTCTACAGCATTTAGGAAAATTGGATTAATTGTTATGATTATTATAACAATAGCTGTCGTTTTATTCAACATCATCTCTATCTTATAAGGGATGCTAATAAAAAACTAAGCCTTAAGATATTACTCTTAAGGCTTTTTTATAGTATACAAAAGATATACTTATAACTCTAAGGCATTTTCTATATTATTGTCCATCAATAATTCTTCAGGGTTTTCTAGTGCTTCTTTTACAGCAACCAAGAAACCAACACTTTCCTTACCATCAATGATCCTGTGATCATAAGATAATGCCACGAACATGATAGGTCGTATCTCTACCTTGCCATTTATGGCAACCGGTCGTTCAACAATATTGTGCATTCCCAATATTCCGCTTTGTGGAGGATTAATGATCGGTGTGGAAAGCATGCTTCCAAAAACACCTCCATTACTAATTGTAAAAGTGCCTCCCGTCATTTCATCAATAGTTATTTGCCCATCTCGAGCTCTAATTGCGAGGCGTTTTACTTCTTGCTCAACACCTTTGAACGTCAATTTTTCAGCATTTCTTATAACTGGCACCATGAGCCCTTTTGGACCCGAAACAGCAATGGAAATATCAACAAAATCGTAACTCAACATCTCTTTACCATCGATCATTGAATTAACTGCTGGATACATTTTCAATGCTCTTACAACCGCCAAAGAAAAGAAGGACATGAATCCTAGACTTACACCATGTTTTTCCTTGAATGTTTCCTTATATTTTTTACGAAGCTCAAAAATTGGCGACATATCTACCTCGTTAAAGGTGGTTAACATTGCCGTTGTATTTTTTGCCTCTACCAAACGTTCGGCAACCTTGCGACGTAACATCGACATCTTGCTTCTACTCGTCCCTCTTCCCTCTACATTGATTTCCTTGCCCATGGAAGGCACTGCCTTTACAGCATCCTCTTTTGTGATACGCCCGTCTCTCCCAGACCCAGAAACTTCATTACTCGAGATTCCTTTTTCATCCAAGATCTTCTTGGCGGCTGGAGAAGGCGTTCCTGTAGCATATGTTTTTTCTGAATTTGCAGTCGCTACTTCTTTTTTAGGAGCTGCTGCTGGCTTTTCTTCTTTTGTTGTCGTTGAACCTTCTGGTTTTACGGCACTCGTATCTATTAAACAAACTACTTGACCAACATCAACAGCATCACCTTCCTCGGCTTTTAAGGTAATTATCCCGCTTTCTTCAGCAGGTAATTCCAAAGTTGCCTTATCTGAATCTACCTCGGCAATCGCTTGATCCTTTTCCACATAATCACCATCCTCTACAAGCCATTCTGCTATTTCAACTTCTGTAATGGATTCGCCTGGCGAAGGCACTTTCATTTCTAAAATCATTCTTTATAATTTTAATGTATTCTGACTTTTAATATTTTATTCACTATCAATATCAAACACGGCATCAATAACACGTCGTTGTCTTCTTTTGTCCCTGGTACTTGACCCTGGTGCTGGCACAGAGCTATAAGGCCTTGACAATAATTCTAGTTTCACCAAATCGAGTCGTTCAGATAAATGACTCCAAGCACCCATGTTTCTTGGTTCTTCTTGCGCCCATACATATTCTTTAATATTTGGATACCGATCTATAACCTGTTGTATTTTTTCTAGATGCAATGGGAATAGTTGTTCTATTCTAATTAAGGCAACATTGTCTTTATTGATTTTCTCTCTTTCAGCTAATAGATCGTAATAGAACTTACCAGTACAGAAAACCAATTTCCTTACATGTTCTGGATCTATGAAATCATCTATGACTTCTTCAAATTTACCAGAAGCCAAATCATTAATGGAAGACACGGCTTTTGGGTGACGCAACAAACTTTTTGGTGTGAAAACAATCAATGGTTTTCTATAATCACGTTTCATTTGACGACGCAATAAGTGAAAAAAGTTTGATGGTGTCGAACAATTCGAAACTATCATGTTATCATTTGCACATAACTGCAAATAACGCTCTATTCTTGCCGAGGAATGCTCAGACCCTTGACCTTCATATCCATGTGGTAACAATACTACAATACCATTTTGAGCTTTCCATTTATCTTCTGCAGCCGATAAATATTGATCAAATATAATCTGTGCGCCGTTACTAAAATCGCCAAATTGTGCTTCCCAAATCGTTAAGGTATTTGGGTTTGTCATGGCATAGCCATAATCAAAACCTAATACACCATATTCAGATAAAAACGAATTATAAATATCCATTTTACCTTTGTTCTCTGGGTTTGTGTTCAATAAGTTAATGCGCTCCTCTGAAATTTCATCTCGCAAAATAGCATGACGATGACTAAATGTCCCTCGCTCTACATCTTGCCCAGACATGCGCACGTTAAAACCCTCTTCTAATAAACTTCCATAAGCCAAAGTCTCAGCCATTCCCCAATCTAAAGTATCTGTATCAAAAACCATTTTCATACGTCCAGCCAAAATTCTTTCAGCTTTACGTAAAAATTTAACGCCATCTGGAACAGTCGACGCAACTTTTGAAATCCCTTCTAATCTGCTTTTTGGGTAACCCGTATCAATAGTTTCAAGCATAGATTCCAAACCTTGACGATTAAAACCCGTCCAACGCTCTTGCATAAACTCTCTCACTTTAGAAGATTTTGCCTCTTTAGATATCGTGAATTCTTTTTCGAGCATTCCTTTAAATTCAGAAACTATATTTTCTAAATATGTTTTATCTATGGTATTTTCAGCAATTAATTTATCTGAATAGATTTTAAATGGATTGTCATGCTTAGCTATTTCCTTGTATAATTTAGGCTGCGTAAAACGTGGCTCATCACCTTCATTATGTCCATATTTACGGTACCCCAATAAATCGATATACACATCTTTTTTATAGCGCATTCTATAATCCAAGGCCATTTCAACGGCATGTACGACAGCTTCCGCATCGTCAGAATTAACATGCAGTACTGGAGACAAAGTTACTTTAGCAACATCGGTGCAATAGGTACTTGATCTTGCATCCAGATAATTAGTGGTAAACCCTATTTGGTTATTGACCACAATATGAATAGTCCCACCTGTTTTATATCCATTCAATTGGCTCATTTGAGCAACTTCGAATACAATACCTTGACCGGCAATAGCTGCATCACCGTGAACTACTATTGGTAAAATTTTTGAATCGTCACCTCCATAATCAGAATCAATCTTAGCACGTGTTATGCCTTCGGCAACTGGTGCGACGGTTTCCAGATGAGATGGGTTTGGCACCAAATTCATCTTAATCACCTTTCCGTTTTGGTAGGTTTTATCGAGTGTTAACCCTAAATGATATTTTACGTCACCATCAATATTGGCATCTTCAAAATCTTTACCCTCAAACTCGCTAAAAAGCTCATTTACTGGTTTTCTAAAAATATTAACAAGGGTGTTTAAACGCCCACGATGTGCCATACCTAAAACACACTCCTTAATATCATATTTATTTGATGCTCTATAAAGCACATTACTAATTGCTGGAATTAAAGACTCACCACCTTCCAAAGAAAATCGTTTTTGCCCTACATATTTTGTTTGCAAAAAGTTTTCAAAAGTTACTGCATGGTTTAATTTTGAAAGAATATACTTTTTGGTTTCAACAGAATATGAAGGATGATTATCATTTACATTTAGCTTATTCTGCCACCAATTAATAACTTCTGGATTGCGAAGATACATGTACTCTACACCGATGGAGTCACAGTAAATTTTTTCTAAATGACTAATTATTTCACTTAAGGTTTTTGCTCCAATTCCTAATATATCACCAGCATTAAAAACGGTATCCAAATCTGCTTCCGTTAAACCGAAATTTTCGAGGCTTAGTGTTGGTTCATATTTTCTACGTGTCCTAACAGGGTTAGTTTGTGTAAAAAGATGACCCCTGCTTCTATATCCATCAATGAGTTTGAGTACTTGGAATTCCTTTTGGACTTTCTCCGGCATTTGAGCAGAAACGCCTTCAATGACCTCTCCATCCATTCCGTAACTTTCTGACCCAAAATCATACCCTTGGAAAAAGGCTCTCCAACTGGGCTCGATAGAGTCCGGATTTATCTGATATTGTTCGTATAATTCAGCGAAATAAGCTGTATGGGCGGCGTTTAAAAATGAATATTTATCCATTATGTCTCTTGAGACTGAAATTTACATCAAAAGTACAACTTTTACATAAATACAGGTTTGGGATTTATTATATTTATAGCATTAAGTTTTAATACAATCAAAAATCATGAATTCACTTATTTTATCTTCGATTAAATCCAGGATCTCACTCTTTTTACTCTTCATTATTTGCACATCATCTTTTTCTCAAATTGATGCTAAAAATCAAAAAAGTGAATTCTGGCAACATGTACGATTTGGTGGTGGTATAGGATTAAGTTTTGGAGATGGCTTTTTTAGCGGAACACTTGCTCCAACGGCTATTTATGAAGTTTCAAACGAGGTTGCCTTGGGGGTTGGTTTGAATGGCACCTATAATTCCCAAAAGAACTTTTATAATTCAACTATCCTTGGCATAAGTACCTTGGCACTTTTCAACCCATTTAGTGGCCTGCAACTATCTGCTGAATTCGAACAGCTTAATGTGAATCGTAAATTTGAGGATAATTCAATTTATGAGGATGAAAATTATTGGTATCCCGCACTTTTTCTTGGTGCCGGTTATAGGTCAGGCAATGTAACCTTCGGAATACGTTATGATGTACTATATGATGCGCGAAAAAGTATATATGCCGACTCTTGGGTGCCTTTTGTGCGCGTTTTCTTTTAATGCTTGTGCCTATACCATACTTTTTGCCATTCCCTTTTGAGTATTAGGAATGTCACTTTATCCGTGAGAACTCGAGCATCATTACCGTCAATCTGCTTCACTTCGTTTTCAGGAACATCAACGATATAGAGAAAATTCAAATAAACATCAAAGCGCCGATGTATCAATTCGTGCACGGTGTCTTGAAGAATTAATTTCAAACTGGTAGGCAAGGTCTCGTCATTAAACTCAAGATCGATATTGGCAAATCGTAAATCCTTATTTAATTGCCGTATGAGGTTTTTGTAAAGATCCAGACGTCCGGCAGAATCGATCAAAGATTCAAAATTAGCAGGAGTTTTCATGTTACACTTCTCGATTCATGAGTTGCTCACCAAAATCTTTTAAGAGCGATTTCTTTTCTTCCGAAATACTAAGGTTTTCTAGGACAGAAAATGCTTTGCTAGTGTAATCTGCAATGGCTTTTTTAGTAGCAGCCGCAGCGCCGCTATTAATAAAGACCTTTTTTGTCGTTTCGATCTTATTTGAAATCGTATCAGGATGACTCGAGAACAATTCAATTAGCATATGTTTATCCGATTCATTAGAATACTCTAATGCCTTTAAATACAAATACGTTTTCTTGTTTTCAATGATATCACCTCCAACCTGTTTACCAAAAGTTTCTGGGTTTCCAAAAGCATCGAGGTAATCGTCTTGTAATTGGAAGGCAATGCCCAAATTACGACCAAATTCATAGATATTGTTTTGGCAGGATTCGGAAGCTTCTGCCACAATCGCTCCCATTTGCAAAGCAGCACCTACCAATACAGCAGTCTTGTATTCTATCATTTTTAGGTATTCGGGAATGGTGACATCAGATCTTGTTTCAAAATCGACATCATATTGCTGGCCCTCACAAACTTCCAACGCTGTTTTACTAAACAATTTTGCCAATGATTGAAAAACCTTGGCCTCATAGTTCTCAAACAATTGATAGGCCATGATCAGCATCGCATCTCCAGACAATATCCCTGTATTTATGCCCCATTTTTCATGAACCGTTTGCTTACCCCTTCTAAGTGGCGCATCGTCCATGATATCATCGTGAACCAACGAAAAATTATGGAATACCTCAATGCTTAGTGCTGCATTCAAGCCTTTTTTATAATCGGTATTAAAAATTTCGGTAGCCATTAATGTCAATACAGGTCTGAGACGCTTACCACCTAAACCAAGAATATAATTGATCGGGCTATATAACGTAGAAGGTTCCTTGTCTGTAGCATTTTCATTAAGGTATGTTACAAAGGTCTCTTGGTAGAATTTTATACTATGCATGTCACAAAAATAATTGAAAACCATCAACATGAATCATGGCAGATTAAAATAATGTTAAAAAAACAATAAAACTTTGGAAACTTTTATTGTTTTTAAAGTTTCCTTGTGTATTTTAGCACCTGATTATGAGAGAGAAGATCATAAAAAAATCTGGCGAATTATTCCTTACCCTTGGATTCAAGAGTGTGACGATGGACGATATTGCCAATGAGATGGGTATTTCGAAGAAAACCATCTACGTCCATTTTGAGAACAAGACCAAGCTTGTAGAGGCAGTTACTTTTTCTCTTTTCGAGAATATTTGTGATGGCATTGATTGCATTTACGAATCTTCAACCAATCCAATTGAAGAATTGTATGATATAAAGATGTATGTCATGAATCATTTAAAGAATGAAAGGACCTCACCACAATATCAATTAAAAAAATACTATCCAAGGATTTATGAGGCACTAAATAGTAAACAATTTGAAAAAATGTATGGCTCTGTAAAAGTAAGCCTTCAAAAAGGAATAGAAAGTGAATTATTCAGGCACAATATCGATTTGGACTTTATTTCCCGCATGTATTTCAATGGTATGACCGGGATCAAGGATGATTCAATTTTCCCTAAGGGCCTTTTTACTAAGGAGTATCTTATCGAAAGTTACCTAGAATATCATTTGAGAGCCATAGTCACTAATAAAGGCTTGAAAATATTAAACAAATTTATAACATCAACCAACAAAAAAAATGAAGCATAATCATATATTACTGCTACTATTCTGCGCATTTTTATCAATTAATGGCTATTCTCAAGACCAACCTCAAAGTTTCACTCTTCAAGAAGCAATAGATTTTGCGATTGAGAATAACCGGGCTTCAAAAAACGCAGCTCGCGATATTGAAGCAGCAAAAGAGCAAAAATGGGAAACCATAGCATCCGGCTTACCGCAAATTGACGCCGAAATAGGATATCAAAATTGGTTAAAACAGCAAGTTTCCCTGATTCCTGCTGAAGTTTTTGGAGGTAATCCTGGTGAGTTTGCCGAAGTAGTATTTGGTACCGAAAAATCGATGGCCGCAACAGCCACTTTAAGTCAAAAAATATTTGATGGCTCCTATTTTGTTGGGTTGCAATCTGCCAAGGTTTTTTTAGAAATATCAAAGAACGCCAAAGAGAAGACGGATCTAGAAGTGCGCAAGGCTGTTATCAACGCCTATGGCAATGTGTTATTGGCCGAAGAAAGTGTCATGATCTTTGACCGCAATATTGCGGTCCTTGAAAAAAACCTTGATGACACAACAAAGATCTATGAGAATGGATTAGCCGAGGAAGAAAGCGTAGAACAATTACAGATCACCCTATCTGGGGTTAAAAGTAATCTCAATAACGCAAACCGTTTAAAAGATCTGGCTTATCAAATGTTCAATATTACGCTTGGGTTGGACATCAGTAATCAGACCGTTCTGTCTGAAAATTTAAATTCACTCGCAACTCAAAATACCGTACTAAGTTTGCTCGATGCCGAAGAAAATATCGAGCAGACCATTGATTATAAAATCGCAGAAAACGACAAAGTATCAAAGGAACTCTTATTAAAGTTAGAGAGGAGTAAAGCTCTTCCAACTTTAAATGCATTTCTCAATGGTGCTTATAACGGTTATAGTGACCAATTTACGTTTGCTAATAACAATCAAAGGTGGTTCGGGTCCTCCTTGATCGGGATCAACATGAGTGTGCCTATTTTTAGTTCAGGTATGCGAATTGCCGCAACTAAGCGGGCGCGTATAAATCTAGAAAAAGCTGAAGACGACCTCACAGAGACTGAACAGAAATTAAGATTCCATATAGCATCTGCCAAAAGCGATTATCGATTTGCCATTGAAGACTACGGCAATAAAAAACAAAACTTGAACTTGGCAGAACGTATTGAAAAGAAGAACCAGATCAAGTACTTTGAAGGAATCGCTTCGAGTTTCGAATTACGCCAAGCACAAACACAATTGTATACAACGCAACAAGAATTCTTGCGAGCCATGCTTGATGTCATTAATAAAAAAGCCGAATTAGAAACTGTATTGAACGAAATGCCTAAAAATTAATCAACCGAAAAACACTAAATAATGAAATATATACTATCAGTCACACTCATCGCCCTTTTACTAGTCTCTTGCGAAAGCAAAAATCAAACTGTAGAAGACGTCTTAGCGACAAATGACTTAGTAAAAGTCAGAGAGAAGAAAGCAACATTAGATGCAGAACAACAAGAAATAGCTTCTAAATTAAAACAACTTGAAGCCAAGATCAAAGAGTTGGACCCACAAGCTAAAATACCCTTGATCACAACATTTGTAGCAAAGGAAAGTGTTTTTAATCATTATCTAGAGCTTCAGGGCAACGTTAGCACCAAACAAAATTTAGTAGTCTACCCTGAATATTCAGGTGTTTTAACACGCGTCTATGTAAAAGAAGGGCAACGTGTTAGCAAAGGACAAATACTAGCCAAAATAGATGATGGCGGTCTTAGTCAGCAGGTTGCTCAATTACAAATTAAATCAGATTTAGCAAAAACCACTTTTGAGCGTCAAGAACGCCTTTGGAAACAAAAAATCGGTAGTGAGATTCAGTATTTACAGGCCAAATCAAGTTATGAAGCCCAGCAGCAAGCCGTAAGTCAGTTGCAACAACAAATAGGAAAGACCATTGTACGAGCTCCATTTACAGGAACTATAGATGATGTTATAACTGATCAAGGTAGTGTCGTAGCGCCAGGACAATCGCAACTTTTTAGAATTGTAAACCTCAGCCAAATGTATATCGAAACAAACGTTCCTGAAAGATACATTACCAATGTAACACCCGGAAAGGATGTACAAGTGGAGTTTCCAATTCTTGGAAAATCAATGAATGCAAAAATTCGCCAGGCGGGAAGTTTCATAAATCCTGCAAATAGAACTTTCAAAATAGAAGTGGCTGTTCAAAATAAAGACAAGAGCATTAAGCCTAATCTCACGGCTAAACTTAAGATCAACGATTACACAAATGACACGGCCATACTGATTCCACAAAGTATCATCTCGGAAAATGCAGAAGGCCAACAATATGTCTATATCATAACTGATATAAGCACTAACAAAGGAACTGCAAAGCGGGTCATTATTAAAACTGGTAAAACACAAGGCGATTTTATTGAAATCCTCTCCGGTTTGCAAAACGGTAGCGAAATCGTGGATGAAGGTGCTCGTAGTGTTCAAGATGGACAAGAAGTGAAAATTCTTGATGTAGATAAAGTTGAATAATTCAAACAACCAAAAGCTTTAAAAATGGTAAAAAAACAAAAAAATGTCGATAAGGAGTTTGGATTATCGTCTTGGGCTATCAACAATAAAACAACCATGTATGTTTTAATTATATTGATACTTTTCTTGGGAGCATCAGCATATTTCAGCATGCCTAGAGAAAGCTTCCCTGAAATAAAAGAAACGAAAATCTACATTAGCTCAGTGTATCCTGGCAACACTGCCGAAGATATTGAAAAGCTGATAACAGATCCTATTGAAGATAAACTAAAGACTGTTAGCAACGTGGTTGAAATCACATCGACCTCACAAGAAGATTACTCGATCGTCATTGTTGAATTTGATGAAAACATAAGTGTTGACGCTGCAAAGCAAAAAGTAAAAGACGAGGTAGATTCTGAAACTTCGAGTGAAGACTGGCCAACCTTTAATAATGCTAAGGTAGAACCAAATGTGTTTGACCTTAGTATGTCTGAAGAAATTCCAATTCTAAATATCAATATTTCTGGGGATTATCCCGTTGATAAATTGAAAGAATATGGCGAATATTTAGAAGACGAAATCGAAGGACTGCAGGAAATTAAACAAGTAGATATTCGTGGCGCTCAGGATAAAGAAGTGGAAGTTGCCGTAGACATCTATAAAATGATGGCAGCCCAAGTAAGTTTTGATGACATTATTGGCACCATAAGTCGTGAGAATATGACGATGTCTGCTGGTAATTTAATCTCAAGTGGGCAACGCCGTACTATTAGAATAATAGGTGAAATAGATACTCCTGAAGAACTTGAAAACTTCGTGGTCAAATCTGAAAATAACAGTCCTATTTATCTTAAAGACATTGCAATTGTCACGTTCAAAGATGAAGATAAGACTACATATGCTCGAGAGTTTGGTTCTCCTGTAGTAATGCTAGATGTTAAAAAACGTTCAGGAATGAATATGGTCGCAGCTGCTGATCAAATTCGTGTTATTGTGGATGATGCTATACAAAACACATTTCCTAAAGACCTTAAAGTTAGTATTGCTAATGATCAATCTTCGAAAACAATAGGTCAAGTAGATGACTTGGTGAACAATATTATTTTTGGAATTATACTAGTAGTAACCGTCTTGATGTTCTTTTTAGGATTCAAGAATGCCCTATTTGTAGGTTTTGCTATTCCAATGTCAATGTTCATGTCTCTTATGATATTGAATTTAATGGGGTATACCATGAACACCATGATTCTTTTCGGATTAATTATGGGACTAGGAATGCTCGTAGATAATGGTATTGTGGTTGTTGAAAACGTATATCGTTTAATGGCTGAAGGCATGCCTCGAATGGAGGCCGCCAAAAAAGGAATCGGTGAAATTGCTTTTCCCATCATTATTTCTACTTTAACTACGGTTGCAGCATTTGTTCCTCTTGGTTTATGGCCAGGTGTCATGGGGCAATTCATGATTTATTTCCCAATCACTTTATCAGTTGTTTTAGGATCTTCATTGTTTGTTGCTATTTTCTTCAATTCGGTTCTGGTATCTCAGTTCATGACCACAGAAGATAAAGATATGCCACTAAAACAAATCGTTAAAATTTCTGTAATAATTGGGGTAATTGGTGCGCTGATACTAATTTTTGGAGGTGCATACAGAGGTTTAGGGTCATTGATGATCTTTTCTGCCATCATGGTTTGGGTCTATAGATTGTTCTTGAGAAAATGGGCCAATTGGTTTCAAAACAAGATTTTACCTCGATCGGAAGCATTATATGAGAGAACATTAAGAGCCGCACTGGGAGGAAGAAAACCCATTTTGATTACAATAGGAACTTTCGCTTTATTGATTATTGCTTTTATGGGCTTTGGTGCATCAGTAGGAAGTCAACGTACTAAAGTAGAATTCTTTCCAGACAATACACCTAACCAAATTATTGTTTATATAGAGTATCCTGAAGGTACAGACATTAAAAAAACCAATACCATTACCAACGATATTGAAGAACGCGTTTATAAAATCATCAATGAAGAAGCCTATAAAAGTGGTGATTTTAATTTCTTGACGGAGAGCGCTGTATCACAAGTTGGTGAAGGTGCAGGAAATCCTCAAACCGATGGTGGTTCTGCAGCAGAAATGCCACATCGCGGAAAGATTACAGCGACAATGCGTGAGTACAAATTCCGTCAAGGTGCGGATAGTCAAGAATTGCTCAAAAAAGTACAGGAAGCATTAAAAGATATATACCCTGGAGTTGCTATTTCGGTTGAAAAAGATGCGGTTGGACCTCCGGCGGGTTATCCGATAAATGTAGAGTTGGAAGGGGATGATTATTCTGAGCTAATTGCCACTGCCGAAAAAATGAAAGACTTTGTCAATTCAAAAAACATTCAGGGAATCGATGAATTGAAAATAGATGTTAACAAGTCAAAGCCATCTATGCAAGTTCAGGTAGATAGAAAAAAAGCAGGTGAATTAGGTGTGAATGCTGGTCAAGTAGGGCAACAACTTCGTAATGCTATTTTTGGAGCTAAGGCAGGAACCTATAAAGAAGCTGGAGATGATTATGATATCTATGTGCGCTTTAATGAAGAAAACAGATATAATACTAGTGCTATTTTCAATCAGAAAATCACTTTTAGGGATATGGCATCTGGTCAAGTGAAAGCCATTCCTGTTTCTGCAGTTGCGCATCAAACTAATGCCTCAGGATTTAGTGCAATAAAACATAAAGATGTGAAACGTGTTGTGACTCTTTATTCAGCTTTGGCTCCAGGCTATACGGACGCTGGTGTTATAGTATCTCAAATCCAGAATGAGATGCAAAGTTTTACGAAGAAACCTTCTTCTGTTAAAATAGATTATACTGGGCAAATAGAAGAGCAGAACAAACAAATGGTCTTTTTAATGGGAGCCTTCTTTACGGGTCTTGGCCTTATTTTCTTTATTCTTATTTTTCAATTCAACTCCGTGTCTAAACCAGGCATTATCATGATTGCCATTTTCCTTAGTTTGATTGGCGTATTTGGAGGTATCGTAGCAACTGGGAGTCCTTTTGTTATAATGATGACCATGATGGGAATAATTTCCCTGGCCGGAATTGTTGTAAACAACGGCGTTGTTTTGCTTGATTACACCCAGCTCTTAATAGACAGAAAGAAAATAGAACGCAATTTACAAGATGACGAATTTCTTGAAAATGAAGATTTACTTGAAGCTATAATTAAGGGCGGAAAAGCACGTTTACGACCTGTATTACTAACCGCGATCACTACAATCCTTGGGTTGATCCCACTCGCAACTGGTCTGAACATCAATTTCTTTACGCTCTTTAGTGAGTTCAATCCCAATATTTATGTTGGAGGTGACAATGTTATTTTTTGGGGACCACTAGCATGGACCGTGATCTATGGTTTATTTATTGCAACCTTCTTGACTCTAATAGTGGTTCCAATTTTGTTCTATCTGATAAGTCGATTTAAAATGTGGATCAGAAAATCTAAAACTACAAAAAGCCAGATTCATGAAGAGATTGGCACAAGAAAAACCTTGACAGTTTCATAAGGTTTGGTTAATAGCAGAAAAAAGTCTCAACAAAATGTTGAGGCTTTTTTTATGTGATCAATTGATGTGATTATTGATTTTCATTATTAGTAATTGGCACTGCAGGTGGAACGCTATCTCCTGCTCTATCATTTGGCAAATCACCTATTTTATCATAAGGTCTCATATCAATACATCTATGACCTTCTCTCAAGAAACATTAGCGTCTTTGCTTGAGAACCTCATTCACCATAGAGGCGTCATTCATGGCTCCAAGATAATTACCTCAATCAGCTGTATTCCTAACACTGGAAATTGTAATGTTATGTTCTATTTATTGAATAGAGCCAAGATCAGGTTTGCTGAGAATTAATTCAGAAATGAAAGAATGAATAAAAGCCTCGACATATGTTGGGGCTTTTATTCTATAATCATATAACTTATGTAAATTTGCATCTTTATACATCAAAGCTTTAGCGACGATGTGCTAATCAAATTACGGATATGTATAGAAGTCATAATTGTGGTGAATTAAGATCATCATATATCGATAAAGAAGTGACCCTTGCTGGATGGGTTCAAAAATCTCGTGACAAGGGATTCATCGTTTGGGTTGACCTTCGGGATCGCTATGGAATCACACAATTAGTGTTTGATGAAGAGCGAACATCAAAAATACTTTTAGAACAAGCACAGAAACTAGGCCGTGAATTCGTTATTCAGGTCAAAGGGATTGTTATCGAAAGAGCTTCAAAGAATCCTAAAATGCTAACTGGCGATATTGAGGTCCTAGTTTCAGAATTGACAATTTTAAATGAAGCTTTGTTGCCTCCTTTCACGATTGAAGATAACACTGATGGAGGAGAAGATATTCGAATGAAATATCGCTACTTGGACATTCGCAGAAACCCAGTTAAAGATAATTTGATATTCAGGCATGAGGTCACTCAAGAAGTTCGTAATTATTTGTCAAAAGAGGGTTTTATTGAAGTAGAAACACCTTATCTCATAAAATCAACGCCTGAAGGGGCGCGAGATTTTGTGGTGCCGTCCCGAATGAATGAAGGGCAGTTCTACGCACTTCCTCAGTCCCCTCAAACATTCAAGCAATTACTTATGGTTGGAGGTATGGATAAATATTTCCAGATAGTGAAATGTTTCAGGGATGAAGACCTTCGAGCTGATAGACAACCTGAGTTTACCCAGATAGATTGCGAAATGGCGTTCATTGAGCAAGAAGATATCTTGAATGCCTTTGAAGGTTTGACACGTCATTTATTGAAAGAAATAAATGGTGTAGACGTTGATAAATTTCCCCGTATGTTATATGACGACGCGATGCGGTTATACGGTAATGATAAACCAGACATCCGTTTTGGGATGGAATTCGGTGAGCTTAACGAAGTAGCTCAGCATAGAGATTTTAATGTCTTCAATGCTGCTGAATTGGTTGTAGGTATCGCTGTTCCTGGCGGGAATAGTTATACAAGAAAAGACATTGACAAATTAGTCGATTGGGTAAAGCGTCCGCAAGTAGGAGCTTTGGGCATGGTTTACTCTCGTTGTAACGAAGACGGCTCCTATAAATCTTCAGTCGATAAATTCTACGACCAAGAAGATCTGTCAAAATGGGCAGAAGTCACTGGTGCTAAACCTGGTGATCTGGTGTGTGTGCTTTCAGGAGAAAAAAATAAAGTACGCGCTCAATTAAGTGCCTTACGAATGGAATTAGCCGAACGCCTAGGCCTGCGAGATCCAAAAGTATTTGCACCTCTCTGGGTCATTGATTTCCCATTATTAGAATTAGATGAAGAAACGGGTCATTATCATGCCATGCACCATCCGTTCACATCCCCTAAGCCTGGACAAATAGAATTATTGGATTCTAAACCGGGAGAAGTTAAAGCCAATGCTTACGATCTGGTATTGAATGGAAACGAAATCGGTGGTGGATCCATTAGGATTCACGATAAAGCAACACAGGCTATAATGTTAAAACACTTAGGTTTTTCTGATGAAGAAGCCAAGGCACAATTTGGTTTTTTAATGGATGCTTTTGAATATGGTGCACCGCCGCATGGAGGCCTAGCATTTGGCCTAGACAGATTGGTTGCAATTCTTGGTGGTCAAGAAACCATTCGAGATTTCATTGCGTTCCCGAAAAACAACTCAGGTCGCGATGTCATGATAGATGCTCCTGCGCCGATTGACGATGAGCAATTAAAGGAATTAAGTTTAAAACTAAATCTAAAATCATAAATTAAGAATCCTGCAACTCGCAGGATTTTTTAGTAATCGAGGTCATGTCAAAAAAATCATTATTAAAGCGGTTCTTGATTTGGAGATACAAACGTATCTCCCAAAAGAACTTTGTTTTCTTGATGAGTTTATTGGTAGGATTATTGGCTGGTCTGGTTGCAGTGACCATTAAGAACATCACGTTCACGATAGAGTCCGTTTTAGAAAAAGGTATTGTTTTTACGGATTATCAATTATACTTCATATTACCCGTTATCGGTTTACTACTCGTGTATCTGTTCACCAAATTCATTGCAAAAAAGCCCATAGGCCATGCCATTCCTTCTATTCTCTACTCCCTATCCAAGAAAGGTGGCATCCTAGAACGAACCAAGATCTATTATCCTTTAATTGCAGCACCTTTGACCGTAGGTTTTGGAGGGTCTGTTGGACTGCTGGGTCCGGCAGTGGCTTCCGGGGCCGCCTTGAGCTCCAATATTGGAAAACTGTTTCATATAGATAGAAAAACACGAACATTACTTATTGGTTGTGCCGCTGCTGGAGCTATTTCCTCAATTTTCAAGTCGCCGATTGCAGGAATTATTTTTGCGGTGGAAGTATTTAGTTTAGACCTTACATTTGTATCATTACTACCGCTTCTATTAGCATCGGTTTCATCGGTCTTGACATCCTACTTTTTTCTTGGAGACGACTTGCTCTTCAACTTTGATTTTTCAGATAAGTTTGAAATAAAAGACACGTTGTTCTATGTTCTCTTAGGCGTATCAACGGCATTTGCATCCATTTACTTCACCAAAATGTATTTTGCCATTCACGCCTTCTTTGACCGTTTTAAAACGCGATTTCAAAAATTGATCATTGGCGGACTCGCCATTGGTGTGATGCTCTATTTTATTCCACCACTTTATGGGGAAGGTTTCGGATTCATCAATAACTTGCTTTCCGGGAATCATTTAGACGCACTTGGCACCACCCCTTTTGATGCATTTAAGGATAATATTTGGGTTATAATAGCATTGCTTATCGGCATCACCATCTTTAAGGCTGTTGCGATGACAACCACTTTTGCCGCTGGTGGTGTTGGAGGAATCTTCATTCCAACCATGGTCATGGGAAGTGCCTTAGGGAATGTTGTCGCAAAAATCATTAATAATGTTGGACTTGGATTTCAGGTTTCCGAAACTAATTTTACCCTGATCGGTATGGCAGGGTTGATTGCTGGTGTGATCCATGCACCACTAACAGCCATTTTCTTGATTGCAGAACTTACTGGTGGTTACGAGCTTTTTGTTCCGTTGATGATCACCGTTGCCATCTCCTTTATAATCACGAAAAATACCATTGAGCATACTATCTACACAAGAGAGTTAGCTGAAAAAGGCGAACTGCTCACTCATGACAAAGATCAAAGTGTTTTGACTTTAATGACTCTGGATTCAGTCATCGAAAAGAAATTTATGCCATTGAAACCTTCCATGACACTTGGAGATATGTTACATCAAGGCGTGGCAAAATCAACGCGAAACCTCTTCCCTGTTATAAGTGAAAACGAGGAATTCCTAGGTGTGATCTTGTTAGATGACATAAGGGAAATCATGTTTGACCAAAAACTGTATGGGACTACAATAGTCCAAGACTACATGCATAATGCGCCAGATATCATAGTATACGAAGAGGATAATATGCAAGCGGTCATGGACAAGTTTCAGGATTCCAGCGCTTGGAACCTTCCTGTCATTAAAAACGGAAAATACTTTGGATTTGTATCCAAATCAAAATTGCTTACTGCCTATAGACGGCAATTGATTAAATTTACATCATGATCAAATTCATTCTTTGGATAGTTTTTATTACTTCTCTTACAAGCATTATTAGTGGTTTTGTACTACAACCTCATGAATGGTCAGAAAAACTCATTGGTTTGGGAACAGTTGGTCTATTTATCATTGTCATTCCTCTCTTTTCTTATTATCGCTGGAAAGACCGAAACGTCAATGATTATATGCTGACCAAGGAGAATCTTGACAAAATGCGTGAAGACAATAATTAATAAAAACACTTAGTCCTAATTCTAGAAAAATTATTTAAAGATTTTCTAATTAAATTTTTAAGACTACTTTTATACCTTAACTTTTATTATTTTTCATATTATGACTGGTACAGTTAAATTTTTCAATGAGTCTAGAGGATTTGGATTCATTACAAACGATGAGACAGGACAAGATCTCTTCGTTCATGTTTCAGCACTAAATGGTGTTGAAATACGCGAAGGCGATAAAGTAGAATATGTTGAAGAAGAAGGGAAAAAAGGAACGGTCGCTGGACAAGTTCAAGTGATCGACTAAATATATTTGTATCTTGATTGCTGCAACGCGCTTCCATGGTAGCGCGTTTTTTATTAATTAAGGTTTCGTTTTTCAATAAAAAAACGCTTCAGCAATTTTGAAGCCTCATCGGCCATCACACCACCCACCAATTTTGTTTTAGGATGAAGTTTGGTCTTCATAGTGATACAACCACGGTCTTCATCCCGTGCACCATATATAATATTGCTTATTTGACTCCAATACAAAGCTCCCGCACACATTTGACAAGGCTCTAGCGTCACATACAACGTACATTTATTAAGGTATTTACCACCTAAAAAATTAGCAGCAGCTGTGATAGCTTGCATTTCAGCATGAGCTGTGACGTCATTTAAAGTCTCCGTTAAGTTATGTGCTCTAGCAATGATTCGATTATCAATGGCTATTACCGCACCAACTGGCACTTCACCTTTGTCAAAAGCAACTTCCGCTTCTTGGAGCGCTTTTTTCATGAAATATGTATCATCAAATGGGTTGATCATATAAACTTTTGAATAATGGCATCAAAAATACGATTTCAACTCGTAAATTTGTTTGCCTATGCAAAAATTGCTAAAAAACATCGATGATCCTGATGATTTACGTCAACTATCCTTTGACGAATTACTTCAAATCGCCAAAGAGTTACGCGAGTTCATCATTGACATTGTAGCAACAAAAGAAGGTCATTTAGGGGCAAGTCTCGGTGTTGTAGAATTGACTATAGCATTACATTATGTTTTCAATACCCCCAAAGACCGACTTATTTGGGATGTTGGGCATCAGGCGTACGGCCATAAAATATTGACTGGTAGAAAAGCAATTTTCAACACTAATCGACAATTCGGTGGTATCAGTGGATTCCCGAAACGTGGTGAAAGTGAATTTGATCCTTTTGGTGTAGGCCATTCTTCTACATCAATTTCAGCGGCATTAGGTATGGCAATCGCCTCGAAACTTAAAGGAGAAGACAGACAACATATTGCCGTTATTGGAGATGCGTCCATAGCCAGCGGAATGGCTTTTGAAGGTCTCAATCATGCAGGAGTGACCGATGCAAATCTGTTGGTCATTCTCAATGATAATGCGATTGGCATCGACCCTAGTGTTGGTGCTTTAAAGCAATATCTTACCAATGTAAAACTTGGCACCCAAAAACAAGACAACATATTTGAAGCGCTTAATTTTGATTATTCAGGCCCTATCGATGGTCATGATATGGAATGTCTTATCTCAGAATTGCGAAGATTGAAATCGGTTAAAGGTCCAAAATTGTTACATGTCATTACAACAAAAGGCAAAGGCCTAAGACAAGCTGAGGAAAATCAAGTTACCTATCATGCTCCAGGTAAGTTCGATGCGTCTACGGGTGAATTACAGCCAAATTTGGAGACTGGTTTGCCACCGAAATATCAAGATGTTTTTGGGCATACCATTGTTGAACTTGCAAAGGTCAACAAGAGAATTGTTGGCATAACCCCTGCAATGCCCACTGGCAGTTCACTAAGGTATATGATGGAAGAATTTCCTGACCGTGCTTTTGATGTGGGTATTGCCGAGCAACATGCTGTGACTCTCGCTGCTGGTATGTCGACTCAGGGGTTTATTCCCTTTTGTAATATCTACTCCACTTTTTTGCAACGTGCATATGATCAAGTTATACATGATGTAGCATTGCAAAATCTACCTGTAGTTTTTTGTTTGGATCGCGCCGGTTTAGTTGGCCAAGATGGCGCAACGCATCATGGGGTTTTCGATATTGCCTATTTAAGATGCATACCAAACATGATTTTATGCGCCCCTATGAATGCCATTGAATTAAGGAATATTATGTTCACAGCACAATTAGGACTGGATCATCCAATTGCCATTCGATACCCAAGGGGTCGCGGAGATATACTTGACTGGCAGCAGCCATTCGAAAAAATTGATATTGGTAAAGCTGGGAAATGTTTAAATAAGGGAAATGAAATTTCCATTCTATCCCTTGGCACGATGGGAAACATGGTAAAGCAAGCCCTAAACGAATTAACTGATACGGAAATTAAAAAATGTTCGCATTACGATATGCGTTTTGTCAAACCTCTAGATGAAGCATTACTTCACAATATATTTAAACAACATGAATCAATTATAACTATTGAAGATGGCTGTACCAAGGGGGGATTTGGAAGTGCAATTCTTGAATTTGCCAATATGCACCACTACAAGCAACATATTGAAATACTCGGAATTCCTGACACTTTTGTAGAGCAAGGTTCGTTGGAAGAATTATTGTTGTCAATAGAATTGACTCCTACTAAAATTGTAAATGAAATTCGGAAATTATTGTCTTAACTCTGCGATTGCCTTTTCATCATCTACTTGTATAGAATTACTCTCTATGGTTTCTTGGCTCGTGGTTTCAGATGTTTCACAAAAAACCAGTAATCCAGAAACAGTCAAAGCAAATACACTTAAAGCGAAAAGTAGGTTCTTTTTCATTTTGTTAAGGTCTTTAATTTGGGTTTGCAATCGAACTAGCTTGTTAATGAGCTACATAATTACAATCAATAATAATTATAGTTATTCAGTTGAAAGCGAATGTATAACAATAATCGATTAAATGCAAATAAATCCGATTAAATTACATTTTTATTACAAATCGTCGCTTTTTATGACTTTTAATAATCAATAGAAAACAAAAGAGTGCCTTAGTTAAGGCACTCTTTAATAGATTTAATTATATCTTAAAATTTCTATTTTTTAATGAATTTACCCGTACTTGTATTATTATCCGATTTCAATTCAACGATATAGATGCCCGCATTCAAACTCTCAACGTCAATTTTATTCTCCCCATCTAGAAGACCACTGCTTATCTTTTTCCCTGTTAAGTCAAAAATGGAATAGCCAATATCAGAAAAAGAATCATTGCTAAAATTAAAACCTATTTCTGTAGTCGCAGGATTTGGATATAAAGTCAAATTTCCTTTACCTTCAAACGAATCAATAGACAAAGTACTATTAACAGTACCCATGTACATCCCATTCCCGTGAGTCCCAATTAACAACTTATTATCAGACGGTCTGTAATCCATTGAACGCGCTACGGCAAATCCTATTTGAGCTGGAGCCTCGATAGTCCAATTAGTAGTGGTAGGATCCGGCGATGAATATAAGCCTCTTGCCGTACCAACATAATAATTGATCTCACCGCTTGCCTCAGTGATCATTGCTGATCGAATTGAAAACAAAGCTAAATTTTGCTCTGCTAGCACCCAAGTTGGTGTTGCAGCCGTAGCATCAGCAGTAACGAAAATACTACTTACACCATAGTTAGAATAGGTAGCCATAACAATATCTGGATTGGTAGGATGTATTGCTAGTGCTGAACAGAAACCAGTAGCGCCAGGTGGTGTAATATTTACCGCCGTTGAAAGGTCTGTAGCATTTTGTGGGTCATTAAGTCTAAAAACGCCGCCAGCGTTCGTACCCATTAACAAATAGCTGGTTGCTGTACTATAGGCACCTCTTGTCGTTGCATATCGGACAAACAATTGACCTGCAACACCTAAATCGGTCGTAGTGCCAAGATTCGTCCAGGTGCCACTCGTTACCGCTGAAGACGCCGTGGTCATATATACAGTATCATTCCCTGCATAATACAAGGCGTTATTATTATCTGGATCTAAATGAAAATACGTCACGAATTGACTAGACGACCCAGTAGGAGCAATACCAACAAAAGCAGGACAGTCTCTTATAAGCAGTCCTTCCTGTGCTCCAAAAAAGAAAGGTGTGCAGGCGTTATCTCTTGAGATCGCCGCGGCAACACCGTCACCGCCGAAATAAAAATTCATGTCTGTTGTATTTGGTTGACCGAAAATTGTCCCTCCAACGGTGGTCCCGTTATCCTGAGCACCACCAATAATGCCATCACTTCCATTCTGTTGGTCGATCGCAACATGATAATATTGGTAGGTTTGGTAATTATTATTTAAATTGGTCCAAGATACCGATGCTGCATTAATGTCATCTGTTCTGTGTACACCGCCATCGGTTCCAGAAAATAACTGGGTGGTATTAAAAGGATTAAAGACCAAAGCATGGATATCTGGATGATGTGTGTCACCGCCAGCGCTATATAAATTGTAACTTGCATTATTTGCATAACCCCCGATTCTTAAGAACTCCGGATCATTTACAATATCTTCGATTTTATAGGCATTTGTTCCACCGATAACCACAAAATCCTCATCATCAGGTTTTACATTAACAACAAGATCGTATCCTCCTTGCACCGCAAAAGGGTCATTTCCAGCTAAATCTCCACCCGTCTCATCTGGTAACTTACTTGAGTAATTAGTCCATGTAGTTGTGCTTTGGTCCCATTTCCATAAATCTGCCTCAATTGCACCTCCATTACCATTGGTATACATCGCATATACAACATCAGGATTAGAAGGCGCCACGCCTAATACTGTTCGGCCAGTAGCGGCCCATCCCGTTGGTGTAGCTGTAGTTGCAATTCTGGTCCAAGACCCATCTCCCGTAGGAGAAGTCCATACACCAGCTGTCCCAACATCACTATTACCACTCAAAGCAGCAAAAATCCTACCCGAACTAGAAGCTACAACATCGGTTACATGCGATGTGTTAAAGCCGTTTGTTATAACAATCTCTGTTGACCAAACTGCACCATTAAACCTACTGACCCTACCTAAATTAGCAGCAAATACATCACCGTTAGTAGGGCTTACCGCAAGATTGGTTATAATGTCGAAAAGGTTATCAAATCCTTCCTGAGAAGAATCAGTTCCTGGCACTTGTGTCCATGTCAAACCACTATCTATAGATTGCCAAACACCGCGACCTAAATAAAATGCACCATCAGCACTGGTACTATTCCCAGAAGTTTCACCCGTTCCATAATACCATATATTCTGAAAGCCAGATCTTGGATCTTGTACAATGCAGGTTACATTATGAATCTCTCCATTAGAAGATACCTTGGTCCAACTAGCGCCGCCGTCAGTCGTCCTGAAAACTCCACCGCTAATACCACCAGCTAGCATAGTATTACCGGTATTATCTGTAATATCAACAACCAAACTTCTGGTTCTACCACCGAGATTAGATGGTCCTCTTGATACATACGTCGTAGTTACCGCTCTTGAAGAACTGCCTCTTTCCATGATTTCTTTAGAGATAGCCCGCTCTTGTAGTTTGTCTTCAAGAGGAATTACGCCTGTACTTGGGTTCTTTAGCATGTTAAATTCAAATTCAACTCTAGCTATGTCAAAAAGCGCTTTCTCTTCAAGTGTTTTCTTGTTTCTTTCCTGTTTTGGGTAATTTGCCTTTTTCTCAGAAATAGAGACATTATTGTCACTTCCCTGAGGTATATTATCGGAAGGATAATTTGTAAAGACTAGACCAATTAAAAAGATAAAGACAAACGATGCCGCTAATAGTAGTGTTTTTTTCATGAGTTTTATTTTTTAGTACTCTAAAATACTCTAACTCACTGAATATATCAAATTAATTGCGTTAACAAATTAATTTATTAGGCTTATTACTTGCTGATTTGCAGATAGGTACAAAAAAAATAGGCTAGATTAATCTAGCCTATTCTATTATAATTAATCTTTTCAATTTCAATTAACACTAAAAGTCCAAACCTGTCCAATGGTCTTCACACCTAGATTATCAATAGTATCAACCTTCCAGTAATATGTCGTTCCTACTGCAGCCGTTACATCGAAATCCTCTTGAGTCAAGTCAGCTTCTAGTAACGCAGGGTCTGCCGTTTCTCCAAAATATAATTCATATGTAAGTGTATCTGCAGAATTGGTATCGCCACCAGTCCAACTTAAATTAACCGTACCAGCAGTCACTGTACCTTCATTATCAGGAGCATTCAATGCTGCTGTAAAAGGGGCATAGTTAGAAACACCATCGCCCTCTGTATAAAATGCAAATGTACTTGAAGGGTCTGCTTCAGCTCCTTGATTATCCATTGCGGTAACTCTCCAGTAATAAGCTGTTCCTGTTTGCAGTGATATTGTAACCGTTGTTTGGCTCACGGTACGTTGCTCAATAATTTGAGTTAATGGCCTATCGGTCGCTACTACTAGCTTATAGGATATAGGATCGCCATCTACATCTGTCGCCGCCCCCCATTGAAAAGCTACTGAATTATCGATACAAAGCAAATCGGAAGAAGGAAAAACCAACTGTGAAACCGATGATGGGGCTGAATTTGGCGGTGGCGGTGGCGGAGTATCATCTCCGCCACTGCTACTGCAAGAAGCAGCAATGACTACAACTAATACTAATGCGGTATATAATTTAAAATTCATTTTCATCTTTTTATTTTTTTATGATTTTAAGAACTTTCGGTTTGTCAAGAGCAAGCTTAACAAAATAAATTCCTTTGTTAAAACTATTGAAAGGCACTTGAATATAATTCGAGTTTTGAATTTCCATCATTTGATTCAATATCAACTTTCCAGTTAGGTCATAAACCTGCACTGGTATGATTCCTTCCATTGAAGACGGTAAGGTTATTTTCAATTCGTCAATTACTGGATTTGGGCTAGCAGTCAATCTAAGAACTGTGGAATTTTCCATAACTCTGCTAATTACACCTTCACAAGCCTTGGCTGATCTAACTTCTAAAAGACCAGAACCAAAAGTTTCAACCTCAAATTCAGTATCACTAGAGATGCGTATAACCTCATCATTGAATGTCACTGTAAAGGGCGCCGTACCTCTGTTTACTGAAATCGACGTAACAACAGATCCATCATCAGAATCATCGTTAGCTAAACCAAAAATTGCGTCTAGTGGCTCAGCAGCATCAATATTTACTTCGAAGCATTGTTCATAATTTCTTCCATCAACAGATACGCAAAGTGTATATGCACCTACAGCTAAATCCTCAAAACTATATAAGCTAGTTGTAATAGCTTGCGTAAGATTGACTCCACTGCCAACTAAAGTTGCCGTATAGCTAACATACGTTTCATTCAAACTTATATTAACATTCCCATTATCCTGCCCATCGCATGTTTCCGAAACAACTTCAACCTCAATATTATCTGGTGCTGCATAGCTAGTGTCACAAACATCACCACTACCATTACCATTCGTGTCTTGCTGGTCCGTGTTGGCCGTATCCAAACAGTTGTCGTCAATATCGAGAACGGTATCTCCATCAGTATCTTGACAAGCGTCTCCAACACCATTTCCATCTGTATCGGCTTGATCTGTATTTGCATTCTCTGGGCAATTGTCATCGATGTCTAATACTGAATCGTTGTCGGTATCTTGACATGCATCTCCTACACCATCACCATCTGTATCGGCTTGGTCAGCATTTGCCGTATTTACACAGTTATCAACGCCGTTTAGTACGCCATCTCCGTCTTCATCCCCATTTACATCCAATTCAAATTGACCCGAAAATATTCCTCTACCATAGGTAGATGCATATACAGCATTGTCATCTCTTACATCAAGATCGGTAACTTTAGCATCACTCATTCCATTGAACGCTGGCAACCATGTAGGGCTTACAGAAGAAAAATCCGTTGTGTACCATACGCCTAATTCAGTACCAATAATCACCTCATCCGGTATAAGTGGGCTTTGTAATATGGCTTTTACTGGCATATCTGGTAAATTCCCTTCTTTGCCAGACCACGTTGTTCCTCCATTACTTGTATGCCAAATACTTTGAACACCATAGTTATGTATAGTAACGAATATGTCGTTCTCTGTAGCACCATATTCAACATCTGAAATACTACCTACTATGCTATTAGCTGTCTCAATATTTGTCCAAATAGGTGCACTATCCGCATTATCAATCCTCAATACGTCACCTAATACAGTTCCAACTAAAACTGTTGAAGATGTGGTGGTATATGGCGACACTGTAAATGCCGTCGGTCTTGACTCCAATAAAGGATCTGTAAGCATCGTTGCAGATAGCGTTCCTGAGGATTTTATGCCTGAATATCGTCTTATAGCTGATCCATTATCAGTACTTGAATAATTAGTATATAAAATATCTAAATTTGAATCTAAAGCACATGGATTAATAAATGACCCATTACTCGCATTTTCGTTACTGATCGTGACATTTGTATTCGTTCCTAAGTCGAACAAATTGATGCCACTGTTATATACATAATTCCTTATGTAATATTGATCTGTCCCATCTTGATCAAAAAAGCTATAGGCACCATCACCGCCATATTGATCTATTGATCCACTAATGCCTGGATCCGCATTTTGAAACAATTGTGTCCCATTGTCTTGCAATCCTCCTACAAAATAATCAGCACCACCAAACGCTGTTGTTGGTGCAACACCAACTGTATAGAATTGAGATGTAACGAACCCCTTATTTCTTTCTACTGTTGTGGTTCCCGAATTATTAGAAAAGAAAACACCGCCATCATTTGCAGCCAATATCCTATTTGGAGCACCATTTGCAAATGTCAGAGCATGCTGATCCGCATGGGCATATTGAAAGCCAAAGCCAGCATACCAATGCGTACTCTGATCCCATGAAGCACCTGCATCGTCTGACCAAAATAAGTCAATACCACCAGCATAGAGCCTTTGATCGTTGCTCGGATCCACCTCCAACATCAGGTCATAAAAAGCTTGCCCTCTTGTAAAATCAGCTGGGGGAATACCAGGATCCGCATCGTTTGGCAAGGCCATGCTCGCAGTTCCCGTTGCAAAACCATCTGTGGTGAACTCCATGGCAACACCTCCACTTATTTGTGCTAATATATATACTGTACCGGCATTTTGTGAAGAAACGGCAATTTGTGTCCTGTTTGCACCGGCTACTGTATAGGTGTCGCCAAAAGTAACACCATCAGTTGATGAGAAGATTTTTCCGCCACCATCGCCAAAAATAGAACTAGCGGTAGTTGATACCCAAATAGTACCATCAGCACCAATCTCTATATCATTAGGTTCATGCTTATTCCCATTGGCTGTCAATGGCATGTCCAATTCTGTCCATGTAACTCCTGCGTCAACGGATTTATATAAGCCTAATTCAGGGCCTCCCATATATGTTGCTGAATTGGCGTCGCCATAGAATGTTTCACCTGCAGCTACATAAATCTCAGAAACGCCGGCATTATCCTTTACCTTGATGTCATTTATATGTTGAATTCCAGGTACTAAATTACCCGTGTAATTTCCAGTAGCTGGATTCAAGGCTCCATTTACTGGGCCATTTGCTAATTCAGCTTCTATCAAGTCGCCATCGGCTTGTGTTATCATAACGGCCGGTATAGTAATACTTGCATCAGTACCACCCATGGCAACGGGCTCTCCCGGATTGTTATTCATCACAATGGCACCAATAGCACCTGCATCTTGTGCATTTTTTACTTTATCCACAAACGGACAATTTCCTCGTCTTATCAAGGCAATTTTACCCGTTAGATCATTGGTAACTGGATCACATCCTTCTGTAGGTGCTGCTGTACCATCATCCACGAGTTCAAAATCCGCGGTGATAACTGATGTTATTGTTGCCCCAAAATTGGTCGTTGGGAATGATTGATAATCTCCAGCAATACCTGCTGGAGAATTTATAGTGATATCAGAAGCTGACACAAACGTTGTTGGACCAGAAATACCTCCAAATACTTTTGTCCACGTAACGCCAGCATCTTCAGATTTCCATACACCATCGCCATTCACATCGCCACCAACGTAAGATTCTCCCGTTCCAACATAAAATATATTTGTATTATTTGGATCATAATTAATAGTAGAAACAGATAAGTTATTTGGTATGTCAATTCTCTCCCATACAGTATTAGCGTCGGAAATTTTTGAGTTTTTCCAAAGACCACCACTCACACCACCAGCAAAAACCGTCTCATTAGAAGTATCGTTTGGATCGAACATAATGGCTCTTGTTCTTCCTCCAACATTGTCAGGTCCTCTTGAGACCCAACTATTGGCAACAGATTCTCCTGGGACTCTCATCTGGGCCATTGATTCTTTAATATCCTGAAGATTCTCGACTGTTGGTCTGCCTAGAACAGGATTCATTGTTAGTTCCCACTCATCTTCCAAATATTTATTTGGAGGCAACCCAGCAGCTTTCCGCTCTTGCTTGGTTAATTTAAGTGTTTCCTTGAAAGGACTATTGTCTAAATTTTCTTTATGAAGATTGACAATATCATCATTTGAGTTTACTTCTCTGCATATTTCCTCCGAGTTTTTTAGGAGAAATAGGCAAGCGAAGAATAATCCCAGTAGTATACTAGAACCAAATAGTATTTTCTTTTTCATATTAGCTTTTTAATTAGGTCGTCTAAAATACCTTTTTATGATGTAATATTCAAATAAATTAGACGAGTTACTAAAATTCAATACCCTTGATCTTTTTATGAATTAAAATGGCATTGCTATCAGATAATTTGGATATGTAAAGACAGATGGCCATTAATCTTTTGTAAATTGAATTGGCTTGATGATCAATGGTTACGGGCAAAGTCTTTAAAACGAGCTTGTCGTAATTACTTGACATCCCTTCAAAATCCTTGTGCACTGCGGAGGTATAGGTCTTTAAAAGCTGATTGAGTACTTGATAGCCAGAAATTTCCTTTTCTATGACTTCTTTTGATTGATATACTTTATCAATACTTATTTTAATGATATCATTAATTTGAGCTTCGTATTTGCTCTTATCCAACAATGCGATTGCAAAATCACCTTTAAGAATATCTTCTTCATGTAACATGAATATATCAACAGCCTCATTGATCAAGGTCCCTATGGCCAATGCCCTTAGATAACTTATTCTATCCTGTGTATTGGTGAGTGAATGGTATTTATCTGTTTGGATGGTATCCCGCACTAGATTGATAAGGTACTCAAGGGCGAATTCCTCTTGTATTAAACCTAGATTTATACCATCCTCAAAATCAATGATGGTATAGCAGATATCGTCTGCCGCTTCGACTAAATATGCCAGTGGGTGTCTACTAAAACTTAATGCATTCTCATTTCGAGACTTTAAGCCTAATTCGTTCGCAACATCCGTAAACGAATGAATTTCGGTCTGAAAGAAACCATATTTTTTATCGGCTATATGATTCGTAGGTTTTTTGGGTAATGATTCTTTTGGGTACTTCATGAATGCCCCAAGTGTCGCATAACTCAATCGCAAACCACCTTCTCGACCTTCCCTACTTTCAGTCAGGATCTTGAAACCATTGGCATTACCTTCAAAATCACAAAGATCTTGATATTCTTTATCCGTTAGGTCTTTCTTGAATTGGCTCCCTTCTCCATTCTTGAAAAACTCGCCTATGGCCTTTTCACCAGAATGCCCGAAAGGTGGATTCCCTATGTCATGTGCTAAGGCTGCCGCAGCAACGATGGCCCCAAAATCATTGGCTTGGTATCCATGGACATTTTGTAAATGCGGATATTTCTCAATGAGTTTCTGACCAACCTTTCTGCCCAACGAGCGTCCTACGACACTCACCTCCAGACTATGGGTCAAACGTGTATGCACAAAATCTGTTTGAGACAAAGGAATGACTTGAGTCTTATCTTGAAGACTCCTGAATTCTGATGAAAAGATTACGCGATCGTAGTCTACCTCGAATCCTAATCGGGTTTCATCCTGTTCTTTTCGTATGCGTTTATTGGTGTCGCCAAAGCGTTTTAAAGAGAGTAATTGTTCCCAGTTCATTGCTAATCAATTAGTGATTGCAAGATACTATAATCAATGTTAAGAAATAGTTGCTTGATACAAACGATTTTCACGTTTCTCATAACCTTAACTTAACCTTTTCATCACTAATCTATAATCCTAACTTAACCTCTTGTTCATACTACAAGAGTTTCTTTGTAGCAAGAAATTTTAGGATAACTAATGAGACAAATTTTACTAGGTCTAGCTCTACTTTTCACAATAACCTCTTTTGCCCAGAACACTGGATCCATAGTTGGTAAACTTATTGACAAAGAGTTTAATGACGAGCCCTTAGCATTTGCGAATGTTCTCATAAAAGGCACTACCACGGGAACTACATCCGATTTTGATGGTCTATTTCAATTCAACAACCTCACGCCTGGCTCGTATATCTTGGTTTACAGTTTTGTTGGTTACGAAACACAAGAAATTACCGTCGAAGTCATTTTAGACAAAGTGACTACCGTTAATGTTCCTATGTTAGCCAGCGCTGCATCATTAGGTGAAGTACTTATTAAGACAAGCACCAGAAGAGAAAGTGAAGTTGCCCTATTATTAGATCAGAAAAAAGCCACTGAAATAAAACAAAGTATCGGGGCAGAAGAATTGTCTAGAAAAGGTGTGAGTGATGCCGCCGGTGCGGTCGCAAAAATATCTGGAGTCTCAAAACAAGAAGGTTCAAATAATGTATATGTAAGGGGTTTAGGTGATAGATACTTGAATACAACTATGAACGGGCTTTCCTTGCCGTCCAACGATGTAAACAAAAAGAACATCGACTTGAATCTTTTTTCATCATACATTATTGAGAATGTCTCCATCAGTAAGGCCTACTCTTCTAGATTCTACGGAGATTTTTCTGCAGGGAACATTGATATCACATCCAAGGATTATAGCGGTAATGGTTTCTTTAATGTGTTTACGAGTTCAGGAGTGAATACTCGAGCTGCGAATAAAAGCTTTGTAAGAAGCGAAGGCACAGGGTATTTTGGATATTACGGTCGCTATGAACATAATCCATTTGCAGTGATATTGTCTCATGGCATAGATCCAGAAGCTGCTAGCGCACCAATAAATATTGGATATGGAGCCTCTGCAGGTAAGTCCTTTGACTTTGAGAATGGGTCTCGACTGAGCTTGTTTGCGACAGCGTCTTTTGAAAATGATTATGAATACAGAAGTGGTGTACAAACGGATTTCACTTCGGTATTCAAGAAGGTATTCCCTGAAACGGAAGAATTTGAATACTCAACGACCACAACGGCAATGGTAACCATCAATTACCGAATTGATGACTCCAATAAATTGAAATTCAATTCACTGTTCATAAATAGTTCTTCTGATGAAGTAGGTTATTTTGGAATAAGCGGTAAAGGTCAAAACAGAGACGCCATCTTAAATACGGATGAAGGTTTTTACCAAATGAATATCCAATTCGATCAAGACCTTATTTATGTAAATCAATTAATAGGAGAACATAAATCAGGCAATATTGAAGTGGATTGGGCCATAGGTTATAATAACACTTTTTCTCATCAACCGGACAGAAAACGTATCAGTCTAGAGAACTATCAATTCTCTTTAGATAACGATGCTTCAACCAACCCTACATTTTATAATAACATCCCGTTTGACAACCAGCGCTATTTCCAGAACATCAAGGATGAAGAGCTGAATGGTCGTGTTAATTTAGCTTATAGTGTTAATGAAAACACCAAATTGAATTTCGGCTACAACGGGCGCACCAAGGAACGTAATTTCGATAACATCCGATATGGGTATGATATTATTGATAGCGACTTTGCAGTGACCGACGTCAATAATTTTAATACGATCTTCAATTTAGACAATCTTTCACTAAATGGAGAAGATGGCGTGTACCAAACATATGTCTTCAATGCCATTAACCCACCACAGGTCGGACAGACGAATAGGCCAGGGCTTTTAGAAAACACCTATGAAGGCAAATTGGATATCTATGCTGGATATGTGAATGCTGAATTCAATCTGGACGATGAAAAATGGCTCATAGTTCCTGGTGTGCGTTTAGAGGCTTTTGAACAACGAATTGATTACGACGTAATTAATCTCACACCAACAGATACAGGATTCCGCGAAACCAACAATACATTTGTTTTACCAAGCTTAAGTATTCGATATGCGATCAACGATGATCAAAACCTGCGATTTTCGGCAAGCAAAACAGTTTCGGTTCCAGAATTCAAGGAAATGGCGCCATTTGTATACGAAGATGTCACACAAAGAATTGGTGGTAATCCGGATTTATTGAATGACCCATCATTTTCTGAAATATATAATATAGATGTAAAATACGATTGGTTCATTAGCCAAAGCGAATTAATATCGCTTGGTGCATTTGGCAAGCAGATCAACGACCCTATTAACCTTGTAATTGCTAACGATGCAACTGGAACACAGCGTTATTTTCGGACAGGAGATAAAGCAACTATATACGGCATTGAATTAGAAGTACGAAAACAATTGCTTGAAGATGAAGAGGGAGAGTCTGTCCTTTCTGCAGGTTTTAATGCAACTTATATGCATACGGAACAAGAACTAAGAAGTACCACGGAAGGGTTATTTACCTCGACCTTGGATCGCACAGATGAATTGCAAGGCGCATCTCCATTGATCGTTAATACTGATGTTAGTTATGCTCCTGCTCTCGGCAAATACAAGCCTAAAGCAAACTTGATTTTCTCTTATTTCTCTGATAGGATTGCCGCATTGGGTTCAGGACAACTGGGCAACATCGTTGAGAAAGGCGTTCCTTCTCTTGACTTTACCTTAAGAAATGAAATCACAGAGAACTTTCAAATAAACTTAAGTGCAAAAAATATTTTGGATCCAAGTATAGAACGCATTAGGGAAGGCACATCGTTTGGAGATGTAACCCTTTCAAAATACAAACGGGGTATTGACCTTGGTATTCAACTCAAATTTAACTTTTAACAACAATTACAATAAATATTAAACTCAAGAAAAATGAAAAATTTATTAATGATCTTAACACTTGTGGTATTTGCATTGACATCATGCACGACAGATGGCACTGCCGATATTATCATCAACGATAATAGTGTAACCAACAATAATAGTGGTGGTGGCGATACTGACCCACAAACCATTTTCTTATCAGGTACGTTTACAGAAGACCTTACGTTAGATGCCAATAATACATACAAACTTAATGGCTCTTTAATAATTGCAGACGGCGCTACACTTACCGTTCCTGCAGGGATGACCATTGAGGCTTTGGCTTCTGGATCCGATGTTTACATAGCAATAGCTCAAGGTGGGCAAATTATTGCTAATGGCACCGCTGATAATCCAATTGTATTTACTTCTGATGCTTCTGCCCCGCAGGCAGGAGACTGGGGAGGATTGATACTACTCGGAAAAGCACCAATTAATTCTGTTGCTGGTACTTCAACCTCTACATCAGAAATTGGAAACTTACCATATGGAGGTATTGATGCATCTGATAGTTCAGGCTCTCTTCAATATGTCAGAGTGCAATATTCTGGAGGTTCAGCCGATGGACAATCAGAAAACAACGGATTTTCTTTTTATGGTGTTGGTAGCAGTACCCTTGTGCAATACATTCAAGCTTTCGAGGGAAAAGACGATGGCATCGAATTCTTCGGAGGTACGGTGAACGCAAGTTTTGTATCTGTAGTCAATGCACAAGACGATTCTATCGATTGGACGGAAGGTTTCTCAGGAACCATTACGAATGCATACGTTAAACATGGTCCAGATCACGATAAAGGTATTGAAGCTGATGGTTTCAATACAGATATAGGAAACAATTCCAATCCCGTGTTCTTTTCTAAACCAACGGTAAACAATCTTACCATCATTGGTCTTGGCTCTACAACAGGCAATGAAGCTATAAGACTAAGAGCGGGAACTCAAGGTGTTTTTACCAATGTATTGCTTCAAGGCTTTGAAGAAGGGTTTGATTTGGATGGAGACCAAGGCAATAGTCCAACAGGTGTTGGTGTTCTTAGTGGAGACCTAAGTGTTACAGATGTGACGTTTACAGATATTATCTTGAAAATGAAAAACGATACCGGAGAACCTTTTGCTGAGACAGATTTTATCTCAGGTGATGGTAACGGAACAGGAACTGACTACGCTTCTTGGGGAGCAACTTGGACAGTGAATTAATTATTAGATTAGCCTAAAACAAGAAAGCATCCTAATAAGGATGCTTTCTTGTTTCTATGTTTTAGAATTCTTAATTGCGAATTGCAACGATGTCTTTACTTGTCCATTCGTTAACATTTGCCACAACATTGTTATTATAATCTACTTCTTTTAAAGTCTTATCATTCCAATAAAACCATTTGCCGACTTTCTTCCCATTATCATAATTCGCCGAAACCGTTTTCTTGCCTTCTGCATCAAAACTGAACCATTCACCTTGGAGTTTACCAGCTACCGTATATGAACCTGTTTGGCTCACAACGCCATTGTCATGATAATAGGTAACCTCAATTAAATTGGTATCCTTATTAAGTTTCAAATATCTCTCTTGTTGAGCAAAAGAGACCACAGTCATTAAAAGTGCAACAAAACTTAGTGCAAACTTTTTCATTATTTGATGGGTTTTTAATTATTCCTACTCAAATATATACATTACATAACATTATAGCAATCTTTAGGTAACATTAAATTAACATTGGATACATATATAACTGTATTTCAGTTTTTTAAAAAAATTTATTTAGCATTATAATTCTTAATAATTAATTAATGTTCCCGTGACATTCAATTCAATTTAGAACCTGACTTTTGTAAAGTCTTTAGACAAATAATTAGTATTTTCATATAATCTATTAGTTTTTGTCGACTATATTATCATGAATTCTAATGACTGCCTTTGGCCAAGGCAGTTTTTTTTATTTATAAAATAAACTTTAGGAAACATTAAGTTAACATTAGTATCAGTTATTTGCAGTGACAAAAACTGATAATTAATTATGAAATTAAAGCTAACACTACTCGCATTAGCTCTTGTAGCTATCTCTAACCTTAGTGCTCAAGAAATTGAATCTCCTAAATTTGGAAAAGGGTTGTTTAACCTTGTTGGTCAAGATAGCTCTTGGACAATGAAAATTGGTGCTAGAATTCAATTTAATGCAACATCTTTAATGCAAGATGGAGAAAGCCCAGAAACCAGTTTACTCCTTCGAAGAGCTAGATTAAAGTTTGATGGATATGCTGTAACACCGAAACTAAAATATAAAATTGAGCTTGGATTATCAAATAGAGATATATCTGGAGTTTCAATTTTTACAGGGAATACCCCTCGATATATATTAGATGCGGTTATAAAGTATAATTTTTATCAAAATTTTGTGCTTTGGGCTGGTCAGACAAAACTTCCAGGGAATAGAGAGCGTGTCATATCTTCTGCGAATATGCAGCAAGTAGATCGTTCAATACTAAATGCTAGATTCAATATAGATCGCGATGTTGGTTTTCAATTAAGACATCATTTTACAATTTCTGATAATTTTGTAGTCAAGGAAATTTTTGCTCTTTCGCAAGGTGAAGGTAGAAATGTTGTAACTGGTAATTTAGGTGGACATCAATATACGGGACGCATTGAGTTTTTACCTATGGGTAACTTTACCAGTAAAGGTGATTACTCAGGTTCGGATTTAAAAAGAGAACAAACTCCAAAACTTGCTTTAGGCGTTTCTTATGATCATAACAATAATGCTGTAAGGACTAGAAGTAATCAAGGTACTTATATGATTACTGATACTGGGTTTTATGAAACAAACATTAATACCTTATTTATTGATGCTATGTTCAAATACAAAGGTTTTAGTTTAATGGCAGAATATGCAGATAGAGACGCTAAAGATCCTATTGCAAAAAATTCTGATGGAACTGAAACAGGTGCCGTGGTTCAGGTAGGGAAAGGTCTTAATATTCAAAGTGGATACTTATTTAAAAATAATTGGGAAGTATCAGGAAGATATTCTAGTGTAGAATTAGATGAAAACATCACAGGTACAATGCCTGAAAATCAATATACACTTGGTCTTTCAAAATTTATAGTAGGACATAGTTTAAAAGTACAGACTGATGTTAGTCTTATTGATATTGCCAATTTAGGAAATCAGGTTTTATATCGTTTACAATTTGATTTACATTTTTAAAACATAACTTTAACGTAACATACTAGACTTAAACAGTCAAGATATTTGTAAACTAATTAAAATTAAATTATGGACAATATTTACCTATATATGATTATTGCTCTCGGCATTTTAGCAATTGCCGATTTGGTTGTGGGTGTAAGTAATGATGCTGTGAATTTCTTGAATTCTGCCATTGGATCCAAAGCCGTATCGTTCAGGACAATAATGATTGTCGCTAGTGTTGGCGTTGCAGTTGGGGCAGTCTTTTCAAGTGGTATGATGGAAGTTGCTCGTAAAGGCATTTTCAACCCCGGAGAATTCATGTTTGCAGAGATCATGATCATATTCATGGCCGTCATGATAACCGACATTCTATTGCTGGATTTCTTTAACTCAGTAGGTATGCCAACATCTACAACAGTATCAATTGTTTTCGAATTATTAGGCGCTGCCGTCGCCATGGCATTGATCAAGATATATAGTGATGGAGGAAGTTTTGGAGATGTCATAAACTATATAAACACCTCCAAAGCATCCCAAATTATTTTCGGGATATTACTATCGGTCGTTGTGGCATTCTCAATAGGCGCCTTTGTTCAATGGGCTTCAAGACTATTGTTGTCTTACGATTTTGAAAAGAAAGCAAAATGGGTTGGTGCTTTATTTGGTGGTATAGCGTTAACAGCGATTACCTATTTTATATTCATGAAAGGCCTGAAAGGAACATCATATGCCAAGGAATCATTCGATATTCTTGATGGCGGAACAATGAAAGATTTCTTGGAAGCAAAGGTTTTGCCCATTGTACTGGTTAGCTCTGTTTTTTGGTCTTTGTTTTCTTACGCCTTAATTGCTTTTTTTAAAACGAATATTTACAAACTCATTATTATTATAGGAACATTTGCACTGGCATTGGCTTTTGCAGGTAACGATTTGGTGAATTTTATCGGTGTTCCAGTAGCAGCATTTAACGCTTTTACAGAATGGTCAGCATCAGGAATAGCGGCATCCGAATTTAGCATGGAAGTACTAGCCAACAAAGTACCAACTAATAATTGGTTATTATTTGGTGCCGGTATGGTGATGGTATTGACACTTTGGTTTTCAAGCAAAGCGAAAGGTGTTGTAAAAACATCATTAGATCTTTCTAGTCAAGGTGAAACCAAAGAGCGCTTCCAACCTAATTTCTTATCACGAGGTTTTGTGAGATCAGCGATGCTAATGTCACAAATGTCATCGTATATGCTTCCAGTTTCTTGGCAAACTAAAATCGAAAAGCAATTCGAGGTGCCTGTTATTAAATTGTCAAAAGACAAGGTGCATGAATTACCAGCTTTTGATATGGTACGAGCTGCGGTTAATTTAATGGTTGCTGCAGTACTCATTTCAATTGCAACATCCTATAAATTGCCATTATCAACAACGTACGTCACGTTCATGGTGGCCATGGGAACATCTTTGGCAGATCGTGCATGGGGTGCAGAAAGTGCGGTGTACCGTGTTGCTGGAGTTCTAAATGTTATTGGTGGTTGGTTCTTTACCGCAATAAGTGCTTTTACTGCAGCTGCTTTGATGGCATATCTACTAAACTTGAACCTGAAGCTTATGTTCCCACTATTACTTGTCATAGCGTTTGGATTATTAATAAGGAGCTCAATAGCGCACAGCAAAAAAACCAAGGAAGTGAAAGCAGAAGACAGCTTAACAAAAGCTGAAAGCAGCTCTGTTCAAGGTGTCATTCAGGAAAGTGCTAGAAATATTTCGAAAGTCGTAAAGCGTACTAATAGGATCTATTCTAATGCCATCGTTGGCCTTGCCAAACAAGAATTACCATTATTAAAAAAGAGCAAGGCTCAGGTTAAAAAATTGTCAAATGAGGTGGACGAACTGCGTGATAACATCTTTTACTTCATCAAGAACCTTGATGAGTCGAGTGTTGAAGCCAGTAATTTCTATATTAATATTCTAGGCTACTTACAAGATATGACCCAGTCGTTAGAACTGATCGCTAAAGTGACCCATAAACATATTAATAACAATCATAAGAAACTTAAATTCAGCCAAATCAAGGAACTCAAGGAAATAGATGATAAGCTTGAGATATTATTTGCTGATACTGAAAAAGCTTTCAAATCTGGGTCATTCGAGGAGATTGGAGCAATTATCAATGAGAAAAAAGAAGTGTATGACCTTGTTAAGGAGAAGATCTTGGAACAAGTAAAACGTACACGTACGGAGGAATCGAGTCCGAAGAACACAACCCTATATTTTAGTGTTTTGCTCGAAACCAAAGATCTGATAAACGCTACAATGAACTTACTAGAGGAGTATCATAGTGCACATGATAGCACCGTGAAACCCGCAACAATCCAAGAAGACCTTGCTGGAGAATAGTAATTGACTATTTCTAATAAAATAGAAAAGCACCTCAATTGAGGTGCTTTTTGTTATTTCCATAATTTCAATTACTTTTTATTGTTCTCTTCTAGCAAGGCATCTTTTTTACCATAAAGTAATTCAGCAACTTCAATCAATTTTTTAATTATTTCATTTACATTGGTATAATCGTTAAATAAAGATGAAGCCATTTCAGCATTGATCAAATCTTTTCGTATTAATTTATCTATTGATTTATTGCTGTGCCTAATATTTTCTTTCGCCTCATTTTTTAACTTTGATAACTTTATAGCATATTCTTCAGAATCTTCAGCCTTTCTGAATAAATAAATAATTCGTAAAACTTTTGTTAGTTTCTTTCTAAAGCCATCATATTCTTTCTGCATATGCGTATTATAAAGATCTAACGACAGTGTAATATTCTTATTTAATTCTCTTACATCCTTTATTATTTCAATCATTTTACGGTTAGCCACTTTTATGTCTGAAATAGTACTTGCCTGCCTTTTATTCAGCTTTAATTTACTTTGTGCAGTCGTTGCATACCTAATTATTTCGCCATAAATTGTTTTTACTTTTTTATAATAAACATCTTCAATATCTATATGCAAATCTTCTGTAGATGTTTTGACTATGGTCTTCACTTTCTTATCGGATTTTATATCATCTCTATGAATATTCAAGGCATGAGCGACAATTTCGAAAATGGCATTTTTATATAAATATTTCGATTCATTTATCAGTGATGAAATAACAGAGCCAGGGAACTCCAGAACCGCTTCATTGAGGTATTTAGGCTCATCCACATCTTGACCCGTTTTATCCTTAAAGAATTTTAATAATAATCTTTCTAATTTCTTAATGAACGGAATCATGATTACCACTCCAAGAATATTAAAAATAGTGTGAAACAATGCCAATTTTAAAGTGTAATCTGTGTCACCAATTTGTACTAATTCAGATATTTTATTAACCAAATTGGCCAAAGGATAGATCAAGGCTAATGCCACGATTCCTGTAACCACATTAAATATTAAATGCCCTCCAGCCAATCGTTTTCCTGCCACATTTGAGCTTAATGAACCTAGAACTGCAGTAATAGTTGTGCCTACATTAGCTCCAATTGCCAAGGCCAAAGCATTTTCGTATTCAATTTGTCCAGCAGATAAAGCTGTCAGGATCAAAGCGAGTGTGGCACTACTAGATTGTAAAATAGTCGTAATTATAATTCCTATTCCTGTATAAATAATGACACCAAGAAATCCTGGTACAGCATATTGCGTAAGATCAATATATTCCTTAAATACATCGAATCCTTCCTTCATATAGTGAATACCTAAAAAGAAAAATCCAAGTCCTGCCAATACATTTCCAATGCCTTTTAAACTGTTCTTTTTTTGAAATGTAAAAATTATTCCGAATACTATCATTGGCATAGCCAATGCAGATATTTTAATTTTTAATCCAAAACCGGCAACTAACCATGCCGTAGCAGTAGTACCAATATTGGCCCCAAAGATTAATCCTAATCCACCAGCTAAGCTTATTAAACCAGCACTAATAAAAGAAATTGTAATTACAGAGACTAAAGAACTTGATTGTATCAATGCAGTTACAAGTGCTCCGACAGAAATGCTTTTATACAGTTTATCTGTTGCTTTTTTTAATAAATTTTGAAGGGGGCCCTTTGTAAATACCCTAAAACCTTCTTCTAACATGATCATTCCAAAGAGCAGAATAGCAACTCCAGCTGAAATTGTTTTAAAATTAGGGTTGAAATAGAGTAAAACTGCTAAACCAACTAAAAACCCAAAGAAGATAGATTTTCTAATCATTTATGTAATTATTGCTTTGCATATAGTCTGCATTATGTTATGTGAAGGTTAAGATAATGTAAACTTTATTTAATACAAAACTAAAAATACTTTAGTCAAAGCACCTATAGTTTCAGCTAAATAAGGAAAAGCAAATAGCCAAATACAGCTCCAATTATCACTATCCAAATAACGCTGGTCTTTGTGCCAAAAGTTAAATACGTACAAACTATTGCAATGACAATTGCTCTCCATTCTGTAAGAGTGTCCTTGCTCATTACATAAAGTACAGCGAGCATGACAGCAACAGCAGCCACATTTACTGAATCCAAGAAGTATCTCAAAATTCTTGATTGCCTCATTCTTGGAATAAACGGATTCAAGATCAAAACAAACAAAAAGGAAGGTAAAAATACGCCTGTGGTAGCTGCAAGGGCTCCCCATATCCCAGTGAGCTGAAATCCAATGAACGTGGCTGTTGACAATACTGGACCTGGTGTAAATTGCCCAACAGCTATGGCATCAATAAGTTCAGGTCGCGTTAGCCAACCTCTTGATACTAGCTCCGCATCCAGGTAAGCAAATAGCACATATCCACTACCATAAAGAACGGCTCCTACTTTTAAGAAGGTCCAAAACACATTCGCTGTTGTCACTTTCAATACCGTTGAAAAGAATCCACCCGATATTATAAAAATAGGAGTTATGGATTTTATATCTGTTGTTAGACTCGACTTAAAATAAAAATAAATAATTCCAACGATGCCTGCACTTAACAAAGCGATGATTTCGTTAACACCCGCGGCACTCGCAACAAAAACTAATATGCCTAACACACCTAATTCCCATCCTTTCACTGCTTTTTTCCCAAGTTTCAATATGGCGGATGCAATGATGGCTAGTACTGCTGGCTTGATCCCAAAAATAAAAGGTTCTACTTCTGGAAGTTGGCCATATTCTACATATAGATATGCCAAGATTCCAGTGATAATAACTGCCGGAAATATAAAACAAATACCTGCAACGAAAAGTCCTGGTTTTCCTGCGCGTTCGTAACCGCAATGCATGGTCATTTCTGTAGAATTCGGTCCTGGAATGAGGTTGGTAGTCCCGATAAGATCCAAATAATAATCACGAGTCATCCATTGGCGCTTTGTCACTATCTCATCTTCCATCATCGCAATATGGGCGGCAGGTCCTCCGAAGGCAAAACAACCTAACTTAAAGAAAACTGCAGCAACTTCTTTGAGGTCATTTCTAGTTTTAATCATGTTATCAGACATTAATCAAATATAACATACTCGTTTTAATTTAGAAATGAATTATATTAGTGACCCATCAATATTTCAATGATATGAAATTATTAGTTCTCGTTTTTCTAACATTTACATTGCAAGTCAGTTCACAGACTATCAATAGCAAGCAATTACTCGACAATGCTATTGCCTATCACGACCCTAATGGCAAATGGGATTCTTTTAATGGCACACTGAGTGTCACCATGGAAACACCAAATGGGGCCAATAGGGATAGTGAAATTATCATCAATTTACCCGAAGAATACTTCTATGTGAAGGCTGTAAGTGATACCATCACTACAGAGTACGCATTGAAAAAAGATGATTGTACTATTAAATTAAATGGTCAGTCTAAATTATCTGAAGAGCAATTGAAAACAAATAGATTGAGTTGCGAACGTGCAAACATGTACAAAAACTATTATACCTACCTCTACGGATTACCCATGAAACTCGAGGATCCTGGCGCCAATGTTCATGAAACCGTAGAACTTAAAAAATTCAAGGGAAAAGAATATTCCGTTTTAAAAGTTTCATATGATAAAGACGTTGGAAGCGATATATGGTATTTCTATTTCGACCCAGAAACATTCAGGATGGAAGTCTATCAATTCTTCAAGACTGACGACTCAGGTAAGATCAAACCTGAAAGCGGTGAATACATTCTCCTCACTGGTGAAGAAACCATTAATGGCATCAAAATTCCTAAAACACGTGCATGGTACTATAATAAAGATGACAAGCATCTAGGAACGGATATCCTTAATAAATAAGCTTGCTAAAAAAATTGATTATTTATTCATTCTATTAAAGTCCACAATCGTATTAGGTTCGTAAATACCATATAATATTTAAAACCCTAATAATGAAAAAGCAATCCATTGCACTAATCACCTTGATTTTACTAACGTCTTGTGTTTCGAAAAAGAAATACGTTGCCTTAGAGCAAGAAAACGGACAAATTAAGAGTGAACTTACCAAGACCCGAGTTGAAAAAGAAGACCTTGAAGCTAAATTCGATGCGATTCAGCAGCGCGTTGATGACTACAACACAAAGATCAGCACACTCACCGAAGATGTCTATTCCTTGAGAGAAGAAAACGATTCTAAATTGACATTATCTGAAGATGGGACTGTGGTTTCTAACGATATGAGACGTCAGATGGAAGCCACTCTAACCAATGTCGACTCTTACAAATTAAGCCAAGCGAGAACCCTGAAGGATTCGATGAACTTAGCAGTTGCTCATAATTTGGAGCGCTTTATTGATAGAAGTGCATTAAATGAGGATGACGATGTTGTCATCGACATTAATGAAACGGTTGTCATGATCTCGATCTCCGACAAGATGCTATTCAATTCTGGAAGCTATAGAGTGAGTCCTAAAGCCGACAATATTCTTGAAAAACTAGCGAACGTCATTAATTCAGAACCTAGTTTAGATGTAATGGTCGAAGGGCATACCGATCCAAAAACCATCAATACAGCAACCGTAAAGGATAACTGGGACTTAAGTGTATTACGTGCTACTTCAGTAGTGCGTAGACTCCAAAATAAATTCAATGTAACACCTGAGCAACTAATCGCCTCTGGAAGAAGCAGTTTTCAACCGCTCACAGAAAACAACACAAGAGAAGGGCGTTCTAGAAATAGAAGAACACGCATTATCCTAATGCCAAACATCGATAAATTCTTTGCCCTAATGGCAGGTAATTAATCGATATTACACGAATAAAAAAAGCATCTCTTTCGAGATGCTTTTTTTATTTAACACTTACATGTAATTTATGACCCACACATTAAGCAATCATCACCTTCAGCTTCCTTTGCCTGAGAGATCAATGCTTTCATCTCATCTGCAGACATTGGCTCTACTTCCACGGCAGGTTTAGTAGCTGTTTCACTAGCAAATTTTTCAGCTGTTTTAGTGGCTTTTTGCTTTCGCTTCGCTACAACAGCATCAGGAGCTGACTCGATCACCTCAGTAACTTTGGCAACAGGTTCTTCCTTCTTGGTATTATCCAAAGTAAACTTGATGGCATCTACGGCACTTTTAGTACGTAGATAGTACATACCAGTCTTCAATCCGCTCTTCCATGCATAGAAATGCATAGAGGTTAATTTCGCCATAGTTGCTCCCTCCAAGAACAAGTTCAAGGATTGTGATTGGTCAATGAAATAACCTCTTTGTCTAGACATATCGATGATGTCTTTCATACTCATTTCCCAAACCGTCTTGTAAAGGTCCTTGATATCTTGAGGTATTGCATCGACATGTTGAACTGAACCGTTCGCCCGCATGATCTCTTGTTTCAGGTTTTCGTCCCAAAGGCCTAATTCTACAAGGTCTTCCAATAAATGCTTATTCACAACGATAAACTCTCCAGACAATACACGTCTAGTATAAATATTAGATGTGTAAGGCTCGAAACATTCGTTGTTTCCAAGAATCTGAGAGGTCGACGCTGTTGGCATTGGTGCTACTAATAAAGAGTTACGCACACCGTGTTTTAACACTTGTTTACGTAGTTTCGCCCAATCCCAAAGACCGCTACAATCTTCATCTTTTATATTCCATAAGTTATGTTGGAATTCTCCTTTGCTTATTGGAGACCCTTCATAGGTTTGATAAGGGCCATCAACTTTAGCTTCTTCCATCGAGGCCGTTACAGCTGCATAGTAAAGTGTCTCAAAAATATCTTGATTCAACTTTTTTGCTTCGTCACTTGTAAACGGTAGGCGTAATTTGATGAAGGCATCTGCCAAGCCTTGTACGCCCAAACCAATTGGCCTGTGACGCATGTTAGAATTCTCAGCTTCCTTAACAGGATAGTAGTTTCTATCGATAACCCTATTCAAGTTCTTCGTCACCTGCTTCGTGATCCTGAACAATTCTTTATGATCGAATTCACCATTCTTGATGAACATTGGTAATGCAATGGATGCCAAGTTACAAACCGCTACCTCATCTGGAGAGGTGTACTCCATGATTTCCGTACACAAGTTCGATGACTTGATCGTTCCTAGATTTTTTTGATTGGATTTACGGTTTGCTGCATCTTTATACAACATATATGGCGTGCCTGTCTCTATTTGAGATTCCAGTATTTTCTCCCAAAGCTCACGTGCCTTCACGGTCTTGCGGCCTTTTCCTGCGGCTTCATACTTCTGGTATAAGGCCTCAAATTCTTCACTATGACAATCACTAAGCCCTGGGCATTCGTTAGGACACATTAATGTCCAATCACTATCTTCTTGAACACGTTTCATGAACAAATCAGAGTTCCACATCGCATAGAATAGATCTCGTGCACGCATTTCCTCTTTTCCGTGGTTCTTTTTCAATTCCAAGAATTGGTAGATATCGGCATGCCATGTTTCCATGTATATGGCAAAACTCCCCTTACGTTTTCCTCCACCTTGATCTACATAACGTGCTGTGTCATTAAATACACGAAGCATTGGAACGATACCATTACTTGTTCCGTTAGTGCCTGCAATGTAACTTCCTGTTGCACGGACATTATGAATAGACAAGCCTATACCACCGGCAGATTGTGAAATCTTTGCTGTTTGCTTTAAAGTATCATATATCCCATCGATGCTATCGTCTTTCATTGTCAATAAAAAACATGATGACATCTGTGGTTTTGGTGTCCCTGAATTGAACAAGGTTGGTGTTGCATGTGTAAAGTACTTTTTAGACATTAACTCATAGGTTTCAATCGCAGAGTCCAAATCATTTAAATGAATCCCAATAGACACACGCATAAGCATATGTTGCGGTCTTTCAGCAATTTGCCCATTCAATTTTAATAGGTAAGAGCGCTCTAATGTTTTAAAACCAAAATAGTCGTAGCCAAAATCTCGGTTATAAATTATGGTGGAGTCTAACAGCTCCTTGTTCTCCATAATAACAGTGTGCACTTCATCAGACAACAATGGTGCATCTTTTCCTGTTCTTGGATTTACATATTTGTGCAAATCCTCCATTACTTCACTAAAGCTTTTCTTCGTGTTTTTGTGAAGGTTAGAGACAGAAATCCTTGCCGCTAGTTTCGCGTAATCTGGATGTGCTGTGGTCATAGTAGCCGCTATTTCAGCAGCAAGATTATCCAATTCACTTGTAGTAACACCATCGTACAGTCCTTCTATAACACGCATTGTCACTTTAAGTGGGTCGACAATTTCGTTCAGACCATAGCATAATTTCTTTACTCTTGCCGTGATCTTATCAAACATTATTACTTCTTTTCTGCCGTCTCTTTTTACTACAAACATGTGCTATTAATTTTTAATTTGGTTAATGGATTAATTGGTTTTATCTGATGCTATGGATTGAATAAGCCAGTATTCTGGATTGATAATACTCCTAGGGAATCAATCTCTATTATGTACTTGTATTACTTAAAAATCTGCGTCGAAATTGAACTTATCAGCTTCTTCTTCCTTATTCATGACACCCGCTTTCTGATATTCGGCTACTCTTTTCTCAAAGAAGTTAGTTTTTCCTTGAAGCGATATCATGTCCATGAAATCGAATGGGTTTGTTGAGTTGTAAACTTTGTCACACTCTAACTCAACAAGTAATCTGTCAGTAACGAATTCCAAGTATTGCGCCATGAGTTTTGCGTTCATCCCTATTAAACTTGCTGGCAATGATTCGGTAATAAACTCGCGTTCGATATTTAATGCATCTACAAGGATATCTGTAATGCGTTGCTTAGGTACTTTATTAATCAAGTGCTTATTATGTAAGTGTACTGCAAAGTCTGCATGCACGCCTTCGTCTCTTGAAATCAATTCATTCGAAAACGTCAGACCAGGCATTAAACCTCTTTTCTTCAACCAGAAGATACTACAGAATGCACCGGAGAAGAAAATCCCCTCAACGGCAGCAAATGCAATTAGACGCTCAGCAAAGCTTGGGGACTCTATCCACTGAAGCGCCCAATCTGCCTTTTTCTTAATGGCTGGGAATGTCTCAATAGCATTGAACAACATGTCCTTTTCCTTTTCATCCTTAACATAAGTATCAATCAGTAACGAATAGGTTTCACTATGGATGTTCTCCATCATGATCTGGAATCCATAAAAGAATTTCGCCTCGCTATACTGAACTTCATTTACGAAGTTCTCTGCCAGGTTTTCATTTACGATTCCATCGCTAGCTGCGAAGAATGCCAAAATATGCTTAATGAAATAACGCTCATCATCATTCAATTTTGTAGCCCAATCACTTAGATCTTGATGAAGGTCAATTTCTTCAGCGGTCCAAAAACTCGCCTCTGACTTTTTATACCATTCCCAAATATCATGATGTTGTATTGGAAAAATGACAAATCTTCCTTCATTTTTTTCTAAAATCGGCTCTACTTGTTGCGACATTTTGGTGTTCTTTTTTTTAAAAATTGGACAAAACTTTCAGGTGATTTGGGACTAACAAAGATTCAAAAATGTAATAGAAAATAACACATGATTTTATAAACGTTGTCAACAAGTTTTTAACATGCCTTATTTTTCAATGCTTTCAAGAAGATTCATGAAATAATTTATAACTATTTGATTGTCAATATTTTAAATATATTCATAATCGCTCGCAAGTGATGAAATAAGGGATTGTGGTTTTGAAATAATGTCCAAATATTTTCTCAAAACCAGGAAGAATTGAGTGAGATCTCTTGTATAAAATGAAAGTGAGGACTTTCGCCCTCACTTTCTCCCAATAATTAACTAAACTAACTAAAACTAATAAATATCTAATTAATTACCCTTTAACAATTAATAGCAATATAAATGTACTGGGTAATGTTATATGAGTCAACGGGAAAAAACCCCTTTTTTACTTTTTTAAAAAAAGCCAGACATATGCCTGGCTTTTAGGTGATTAATAGCATTTAATCCAAAAGTAAATCCCCATTCACTTTAAATTTTAATTTTTTTATAGAATACTTGTAGGATTTTAACTACGTAAAACCCTCTTCAACATTCAATTCGAGCATAAATATCTCTAAATAATACAAGTGCGGAACAAAAAATTGTATGGTTGGTAGTGTTTTTTGTATGGTTGGTAACCAAGGGAAATCAATTGACATTTGATATCCGAAAAACGACCATTAGAAACTGAATACACAGTAAATCCTACCAACCATACATATATAGAAAGACAATGAACAGAAACATCTATATTTACATATAATTAACTGCAATGCTAAAAGCCGTAATTGTCGATGACGAGCATAAAGCGATCCAAAGCCTATCTTGGGAGCTTACCAATTTCAGTAAAGAAATAGAAATCCTTCAAACTTTTACTGACCCTGATCTTGCATTGAATTATTTAAAAAACAATACCCCAGATTGTGTATTCCTGGATATACAAATGCCTACTATGGATGGGTTCCAATTCTTGGATCGCTTAGGAGACAAAGACTTTGCCGTGGTCATTACCACCGCCTATAACGAGTATGCAATTAAAGCCCTGAAACACGAGGCACAAGATTATTTATTGAAGCCTATAGATTCTGATGACCTTAAGGACACGATTGAGCGTGTCAAGAAATATAATTCTAAATTCATCAATTCAGATAAACTGAAACGTGTCTTGCTTGAGTTCTCTGAAAAGCAACTCCACAAGAAAATAACGATCCACACAGACGGTAAAATGATATTCATTTCTTCCAATGATATTGTTTTCGTTGAATCTGATGGGAATTATTGCACCATCCATTTAGCTAATAATCAAAAAAAAGTAGTTACCAAGAAATTGAAGGAAATAGATGAGTTATTACCTGAAAATTCATTTTTCAGGATACACAATTCTTATATAATAAACCTAGATCAAATAAAGGAGTTCTTAAAAACTGAGGGATATGTGATCATGCAATCTAATCATAGAATTCCTGTAGCTAGACAGCGCAAATCCGATTTTTTAGAAAAGCTTGAATAATATGTATAATCATTCAAGACATATAAATCAGATGTTCATGGGAGGAAAACTTATTCTTCTTGTGTTTCTTTTGATGCAATGCCATAAAGTCAGGGCACAAGATCTAAAGGAAGACGATGCATTTCTTAAATCTGTTTCTGAAATATTGATTGAGCAATACCAAGATTTTCATGTCTTGGATTCCGTTTTCGTTAAGGCTAAAAGGGATACGCTTAAAATGAAATACTTTGCCAACAAAAGTAAGGATGCCAATTATCTGGAGGGAGAGAGTTATGCTCTCAATATGTTGGGCATTTATTATAGGAATAAATCATATTTCAAACACGCCATTGAAGTACATGAAGAAGCCAAAAGCCTTGCCTTTGAAAGCGCTAATGCAGAACTAAGTATTTTGAGTCTTAATATGTTGGGCGTAGTTTACCGACGCATGGATGCCGTGAAATCGGCATTGGACTATCATCAGCAAGCGCTGGCCATTGCCGATAGCATTAAGAACCCTTCAAATAACGTCAAGTTGAGCATCGCAGTTTCACAGAACAGTATGGGAAATATCTATCTTGCCTTGGAGCAATACAACCTAGCGATCCAACAGTTCCAGAAATCCATGGAAATCGAAAAGTCCCTTAACAATAAGTTAGGGCTTGCCATTAACTACCAGAATATTGGATACGCCAAGGAAGCAACTGGAAAACTTGATGAAGCCCTACAAAATTATGTAACATCATTAGATTATAACAATCAGATCGACTCAAAAATAGGTAAAGTGATCTGCAATAATAGCATTGGACAAGTATATCTCCAACAGTGTAAGATACCAGAAGCCTATGAGATCATAAAATCCAACATTGCTCAGGCAGAAGAGATCAATGACAAATTCTATATAGCTTCCACTTACACTAATCTTGGTTGGGTACAGACAGAAATGCAACAATATCGAGAAGCCAGTGAGAACTTATTCTATGCCCTTAAAATCGCCCAAGATTTTAATTTGAAAGGTAGCGAGGCAGAAACCTATAAACGCCTTTCTTATTTAAACGAAAAACTAGGGAACAATAAAGCGGCGTTATTGCATTATAAAGAATCACAGAAAATCACAAACGAAATCAGGAGTGTACAAAACACACAGTACATTACCGATCTGGTAATAAAATATGATGCTGAGAAGAAAAGTGAACAGATCATGGATCTAGCGAATGAGAATGAAATCGTAAAGTTGAAACTTGCACAAAACAACAAGACACAGTTGTTTATAATGATTGGCTTATTATTAGTAGGTGGCATCCTGTTTGCGATTTACAAGCAGAATCAACTCAAGAACGACAAGAAGATCTTGACCTTGGAACAGGACATGCTGCGCTCCCAAATGAACCCGCACTTCATTTTCAACTCTTTGAATTCCATAAAGTTGTATATCATTAATAATGAGAAGGAAAATGCGGTGTATTATCTAAATAAATTTTCAAAGCTCATTAGGAAAATACTAGTGGCTTCCACCGAAAAGGAAATCTCTCTCGAGGATGAACTCGAAACGATGCAATTATATATGAATATTGAGAATATTCGTTTCAACAACGAAATCAATTATTCTGTGGATGTGGCTGAAAATGTCAATACCACCAATATTAAATTACCCTCTTTGATACTTCAGCCATTCCTGGAAAATGCGCTTTGGCACGGACTTTCTTCAAAGGAAGGCGATAAAAATATTCACTTAAGTGTTTCAAGAATTGACGGTGGTTTTGTTAGAATGGAAATTACCGACAATGGCATTGGCCGAGCCGAAGCGGCTAAAATACAGGAAAGCAAAGTATTAAAACGTAAATCGGTAGGCATAGAACTCACTAAACAGCGTCTGGCAAATTTCTCAAAAGACTATTCTGGATCGTATGACATCAATATTGAAGACCTCATTATTAGCGGAAAATCTGCTGGCACTAAAGTAGTGATCGACATCCCTATACATGAAATCAAGCTGAAAACGGCATGATGCGCCAAATTCACCTCTTTGAAGCCACTTTCTCAAGCTCCATATACCAGTCTTCTCCAAACTTTCTTATAAGTGCTTCCTTTACGAATTTGTAAATGGGGACTTGCAATTCTTTTCCTAAAGTGCAGGCGTCATCGCAGATTTCCCATTTATGGTAATTAACAGCGGAGAATTCGCTATAATCCTTGACTCGGATGGGATACAGATGACAGGACACAGGTTTCTTCCAAGAAATTTCACCTTGGTTGTAAGCTTCTTCTATACCACATTGAGCAATGCCTCGGTCATCAAAATTTACGTAGGCACAATCGGCACCATTAATTAGCGGTGTTTCCAATTCGCCCAATTCTGTTGTAATACTGGTCCCTTGTTCTTCTATGATCTTTATCCCTTTTTGCCGCAAAAAGGGTTTTACTTTAGGATAGATCTCTTTTAAAATCTCAACTTCTTCCTTTTCAAGAGGTGCTCCAGCATCTCCATCTATACAACAAGCGCCTTTACACGCCGAAAGATTACAAATAAAATCTTTTTCGATTATGTCTTCGGATACGATGGTTTTTCCTAGCTGCAACATATTTTACTGTTTCTAATACTGAGCGCAAAAATAGATAAACTTTACATTTATTTAATCTTGGAAATCAGTAATTAATATCGACCTTTGCCGCCAAAATTAAACCCAGATCGTCATGCAATTAAATTTTAAGGAAATAGTTACCGCATTCATGGTTTTATTTGCCGTGATTGATATTATTGGGAACATCCCGATCATCATTGATCTTCGTAAAAAAGTTGGTCATATTCAGAGTGAAAAAGCCTCAATAATCGCTGGGGTAATTATGATATTTTTCTTGTTTCTAGGAAAAAGTTTATTGTCTCTCATTGGTATTGGTGTGAATTCCTTTGCGGTAGCAGGTGCATTCATCTTGTTTTTCATTGCATTAGAAATGATTCTTGGTATCACACTGTATAAAGAAGAAGACACCAACCCGATGACGGCTTCTGTATTTCCGTTAGCATTTCCTTTAATTGCAGGACCAGGAAGTTTAACAACCCTACTTTCACTTAGGGCAGAATACCATGTTGAAAACATAATCGTAGCGGTTGTATTGAATGTGATCTTTATCTATATCGTTCTGAAAACTTCGGCTAAAATCGAAAGAATCCTTGGTCCAAATGGAATTAGTATCATACGTAAAGTTTTTGGTGTAATTTTGTTGGCAATCGCCGTGAAATTATTTGCACATAATATTAAGGAATTATTTATTTAACCATGAAAATATTTACCTTCATTTTTACCATTCTTGTAATTGCATCCATTGTATTCAGTGTATCAAGTGTTGATATGTCCAATCCATTTGAAGGTGATAGTATTGTGGCCCTAATAATGATCTTGGCTGCACTATGCGCTTTAACATTGGTGTATATCTTGATGACTTCAAAGAAGATTCAAGACAAATTAAAGAATAAAAAATAATGCTCGATGCACTTATAATAGGTGGAGGTGCTTCAGGGTTATCATGTGCCCTTGTTCTGGGCTCTGCTAGAAACAAACCCTATGCATTGCACAAAAAAATCTCTATCATAACACATCAAAAAACATCGCATCTTCAAAATGCGTTATTCAATAATGTGCTTGGCCTAGAGTCAGGAATCACTGGTGCTTCTATACTTGAATCAGGAAAAGAACAACTTGCATCGCTATACCCGCATGTTAAGCAAATAGACAATGAAAAAGTGATGTCCCTTTCAAGAACCTTAACTGGATATGCAATTGCCACCAATAAAAATCTTTATGAGAGTACGTTAGTTATAATCGCTGTTGGTTATACTAATTTAATGACCATTAAAGGGCTTGAAGCCTATATAGAACCGCATCCACGTGCTAATACTGACAAAAAACGTATTTGGTTAAAAAATGACGATCATTTGGTCGATGAAGGTCTTTACGTGGCTGGGACTCTGGCAGGATGGCGCAGTCAATTCTCCATGGCATCCGGCAGCGGTGCCCATGTTGCGACAGATATCTTAACCTTATGGAATGATGGGAAGCATACAAAGGTGCATGACAAGATCAAATAATGCTATTCGTCTCGGCTCAACTTGATCACTTCTTTGATCATATCATCTTTTTCACCAATGATCTGTTCAAAAACATTACGATCGAATAATTGTTCGCCAAGTGTGGCTTTTATATAAAGTTTCACCTCTTCGTTATAGGCAACGAAAGTTATTTTGCTGTTCAATAGACTATTGAGGCGCTCTTGGAATCTCACGACAATATCATCGCTTACCACAAAATTATTTATGAAATCATCTTCTGTAACACCTTCATAATAACTGCGATCATGGTCTAACTCCTGAAACACAAAACTGGTAAAGACTCCTCTTCGCAACATATGTCCGATGGTCTCATTTTGCATAGCCATATCCATAGGGACGAATACATCAGGAATAATGCCTCCTCCTCCATAAACAGTTTTCCCTTTTGGGGTCTTGAATTTTAATGAATCATTTACCTTAATGTTCTCCGAATCCAATAATTCGCCATTATTCAATCTATCGAAGTATTCGTCGTAATAATCACGATTTCCATTTTCATATGATCGTTGAATAGATCTACCCGTAGGTGTATAATATCTTGAAACCGTTAACCGTACTGCACTACCGTCACCCAATGACATTTCTCGTTGTACCAATCCTTTACCATAGGAGCGTCGACCAACGATCGTCCCTTTGTCATTATCTTGCAACGCACCAGCTACAATCTCACTCGCAGAGGCTGAATTCTCATTGATCAATACATAAACCTGTCCTTCTTCAAAATCACCTCTTTTAGTGGCATAACTTTTCTCTATAGTCCCTTTCTTATTCTTAGTGAACAAAATTAGTGTATCATCTTCAAGGAATTCATCCACAATCTGTTCTGCAATACCAAGAAATCCTCCTGGGTTATCACGAAGATCAATTGCCAATTGCGTCGCACCTTGTTCTTGTAATTCATCAAGTGCCCTCTTAAATTCTTTATATGTAGATTCGGCAAAACGATTGATTTTAATATAGCCAACTTTTTCTGTCAACATGTATGCGGCATCAACACTTATTATAGGAACATTATCACGAATCACAGTAAAAGTCAAGAAATCCGGCTCACCTTTGCGCAATACTTTTAATCGAACTTTTGTATTTATCTCACCCTTTAGCCTGCTCAAAATAGCTTCTTCACTTAGACGAGTACCAAAAATAGGCACGTCATCGGCATATAATATCCTGTCGCCTCCTTTAATACCAGCTTTGTCACTTGGCCCATTCTTTACCGCTCTTATTACGGTAATCGTATCGGTTGTTCTGTAAAAATTAATGCCAATACCCACAAAATCACCTTTCATGTTTTCGGTAACACGAGCCATTTCGCTTTCAGGTATGTATACTGAATGAGGATCCAAATTCTCGAGAATCCCATTAACTGTAACATCTACTATGCTATCGGTATTGACTTCATCAACATATTCATAATCTATATAATCTATGAGTCTGTTGAGTTTGTCTTTTTTAGAATTTGATGTGAATAATCTATCAGATTTGTCAGTAAATCCGAGTTTACCTCCAATATACACACCGGCAGCCAAGGCAACGCCAATGATCAATGGTAAGAATATTTTTCTATCAGTCTTCATTAAGGTTTTCAATCAGTTTAAGATCAATTCCAGCTTTTGCCAGAAAATTCAGTCCCGAATCATCTTTGTATGCCTCTCCATAAACAACCCTCACAATTCCCGCCTGATGAATGAGTTTACTACACTCTTTACATGGCGACAAGGTTATATATAAGGTTGCTCCTTTACAAGATTGGGTTGAGGACGCCACTTTTAAAATTGCATTAGCTTCAGCATGTAAAACATACCACTTCGTGTAGCCTTCTTCATCCTCGCAAAAATTCTCGAATCCCGTTGGTGTTCCATTATAACCATCGGAAATGATCATTCTATCCTTCACTATCATTGCACCTACTTGTTTACGCTTACAATAGGACAATTTTCCCCATTCTTTGGCTATTCGTAGATATGCTTTATCGTATTTTAATTGTTTTTGTTCTGGCATATTACTTGTCGCCTGCGTCTTTTCTATTGGAATGATTATAACGAATATATAGGGTTAGACTATTAATTACAACTCTTTGTTAGTTAAAGTTTTACCAATGTTTAATTCCATATTTCACTATTTATCAGCATGGGAATGACCAACCCTACCACTATCGAAGAAATTACAATGATCCAATCCCGTTTTGAAAATCTAAATATTGTTTGGCATAGAAAGCCCAAAAACAGCACCATAAATACGATGATGACCTGAGCAATTTCTATTCCCATGGCAAATGTAAGCAATGGCAACAGTTTACTATCTTCCTGTCCTACTAGCATCCTGAATTCTCTGGCGAATCCAAGGCCATGTATCAATCCGAAGAATAGGGTTGTGATAAAAAGAATGCCTACTTTTTCTTTTTGCGCACCTTTTCCTGAGGTAAATACATTGAACAATGCAGCAACGAGTATTGTCACCGGAATCAAGAATTCTACAAGGTTGGCACTCACGCTTACCACGTCATAGGTAGCCAGCACTAATGAAAGTGTATGACCCAAAGTAAAAACAGATACCAATAAGAGTATTCGTTTCCAATCCTTGAACATATACGGGACTGTCAGTACTATTAAGAACAAGACATGATCGTACGCATTGATGTCGAGGACATGATTAATGCCGTACTGCAGGTTAAACCAAAAGTCATCAAGCATAGTAAATCTGTTTACGGGAATAACAAATTTACGATTAATTTATTGCCAGTTTCCTAATTAACTACATTTTCGACAAAGCGTGGGTCTTCAATGTAATCACATTTTTTCATGCTTTGTATCTCAACGCTTAAAAAATCAAATTCGCTAGTTACTTTTCCTGTAAGTTCATAAATACCCCTACCCCTAAATGGAAACTTCTTGGCTATTGGCGGAAAATGAACGGTATCTACCCACTGACCTTCACGGTCCAAGAAAGTGCCGAAATACATTGCATTACCTTTGTGGGTCACAGTACTCTTTATAGTTACTAAATAACCCGTTAGGGTAATTGTCTTGTTTACAAAATCCTTGAAATGGGATGCTAAAGAGTCATTATGTACACTCTCCTTTAATAGTAAAAATGGACTACATAGAGGAAATCCCAATAATTCTATTTCGTCAAATGCATTTTCCAGAATTGTGACATTAAATTCTGGAAGCTGAAACTTCTTTGTCTTTTCATAGAACAATTTTTGCTGGATCAGCTTTCTTGGCTGTTTAGATAATTTGAAGTGAGCCTGCCATAATAAGGTTCGTTTATCTATATCCGTAAACCTAAAAGCCCCTATACGGATCATTATGTCCAATTGCTCAATGCCTATATTCACCCGTTCCAAGAAATTGTTTAAAGACCTATAAAACCCCTTTTCTCGTTCTTCAATAATATGCTTAATGGTTCGTGCCTCCAATCCTGCAAGACGTTGGAATCCCAAATAAATATCCCTGCCATAAATGGTCGTTTGGTAGTCGCTCTTATTGATGCAAGGTGCATGAACAGTAGCTCCTGACAATCGAGCTTCATGAATATAGGTTTCAACCCTATAGAATCCACCGCCATTATTAATGACCGCTACCATATACTCCAAAGGATAATACGTTTTCAAGAAAAGGCTCTGATAGCTTTCTACGGCATAAGACGCTGAATGCCCTTTCGCAAAAGCATAACCAGCAAAACTTTCAGTTTGTTTCCAAATCTCCTGTATCACCTCTTCAGGTTCGCCTTTTGTTCGGCAATTATCAATGAATTTCTGTTTCACTTGGGCAAATTCCTCGCGAGAGCGAAACTTACCACTCATTCCCCTGCGCAATACATCAGCTTCCCCAAGGTCCAACCCTGCAAAATGGTGAGCCACTTTAATGACGTCCTCTTGGTACACCATCACTCCATAGGTTTCAGGCATTATTTTCCACATTATAGGATGCGCCTGTTTACGCCTCTCTGGGTTTTTGTGTCTAAGTATGTACTCTCGCATCATACCACTTTTAGCAACCCCAGGACGAATGATCGAACTTGCAGCAACCAGCCCTAAATAACTATCTACTTCCAGTTTTTTAAGTAGCATACGCATAGCTGGCGATTCTACGTAAAAACAGCCTATGCATTTAGCTTGACTTACTAAAGCATTGACCTTCTTGTCCACTAAAAAAGGCTGTACATTATGTATATCGATATCAGGGGCTTGTGGCTGGTTTTTCTTGATAATACCTAAAGTCTCCTTGATCTTTCCAAGGCCTCGTTGCCCTAGGATATCATACTTGTACAAACCAACATCCTCTGCCACGACCATGTCGAAATGTGTTGTCGGAAAGCCTTTAGGAGGCAAGTCTGTAGCCGAAAAATAATGAATGGGTCGCTCGGAGATCAATACGCCTCCTGCATGCACACTCAAATGATTTGGAAAACCCATTATGCACTTTGAATATTTTATGACCAATTGTGACATCTGATCCAATGCACTAAGGTTGAACTTGCCATGGCTTAGGATATCTATTTCGTGTTTAGGCAGACCAAATACCTTCCCCAATTCTCGTACTGCAGCACTATGCTTAAACGTATTATAGGTCGCTAGCAGTGCCGCTTGGCCCTGACTACCAAAACGCTCAAAAATATAGCGAGTCACATCATCTCGGTCTCGAGATGAAAAATCGATATCGAAATCTGGAGGGTTGGCACGATAAAGATTCATGAATCGTTCAAAATAAAGATCTAGGTCGATAGGGTCTACATCGGTGATTCCCAACAAGTAAGCTACAATGCTATTAGCGCCACTACCGCGCCCAACATGAAAGTAATTCTTATGCTTTGCATAACTGATTATATCATGATTTATCAGGAAGAAGGACATGAAATCCATTTCTTGAATAAGCTTAAGCTCTTTAGTGATCCTACGCTTTATCTGACTTGTGACCTTTTGATAACGCTTAGGAAGGCCTTCCTTACAGAGTTGTAACAACCTAGATCTATCTCCTTCAAGACTCCCCGTATATGTCTTCTTGTTTTGGGGTTTTCTGTCTTTTGAAAAATCAAAATGTATCGTGCATGCCTCTACCAACTTTTCGGTATTATAAATAATAAAGGGCAAGTCTTTATAATGCTCCTTTAACTGTTCTTCCGAAAGCATCAAGTCTGTTTCCTTTGCTTGCTCATCAGTCGTAAGCTTGCTCAAAAGTGTACCCTTGCCTACAGCCCGTAACAATCTATGGGCATTGAAATCCCTTTTGTTCCGGAATGTCACGGAGTGAAGCGCCACCAATCTGTCCTTCTTATTAATGAGGGCATTAAACCTCAGCTTATTAACATCCTTAATGCCGATACCTATAAACTCATTGGGAAGAAAGTCCTGTTTATCTTGCTCTAGAACATTCTCAAAAGGATAAATGATATATGCATCATTGAACTCTGGTGCTTGTTCTGGAATGGGCTCCTTATTGTGAAGATGGTATGACAAGAATTCATTTAATTGCAGAAAACCCTTATTATTACGGGCAATACCAACAAACTGCTGCTTTCCTTCATGCCTGAAATCTATCCCAATTATTGGCTTTATAGCGTAAGCGGATGAGAGTCTAATAAAATTAAGGCAGGCAGATGTGTTATTGATATCTGTCAATGCCAATGTCCTTAAATTGTTTTGTTGCGCTAATTGAAGTAGTTCCTCTTCCGAAAAAGTACCATAACGAAAACTATAATATGTATGGCAATTGAGATACATACTTATTGGTGTCTATGCGCCAATACCATTGGCGGTTCGCCATTGAATGGATTCGTGAATCCGCCAATGGTCCTCGCGCCAAGTGTGCCTGCCCTCACGACACTACGACTGCCATAACGATTACGAATGGCATCCATGGCTTGGTAAAGATTCACTGTTTTGGTCGTATTCTCAAATAAATTGATCTGGTAATTACCCTGTGTCAAGGCACTGAATCGCACACCAACCAGCCTAACGAGAAGTCTTTTATTATAAAGCGTATTAAAGAGCTCCATAACTTGAGGAATTAGGTTGTGGTCTGCAGAAGAATAGGGAATTTTTAACTGTTTTGAATACGTATTAAAATCGGAATACCTGATCTTCACGGCAACGCACGACGTTAATTTATCGCCTGCACGAAGTTGATAGGCCAACTCTTCTGCCATCGCCCTAATGGTTGTTTTCAGTTTCACAATATCTGTGGTATCCTTCCCGAATGTACGCTCATTAGAAATTGATTTTCGTTCATGATATTCAATGATCGGGCTATTATCCTCGCCATTGGCACGATGCCAGATCATTTTGCCATTCTTACCAAATACAGCCATGAGCATTTCAATGGGCATTTGCTGTACGGTGATGACTTTCTTGATGCCCAGATTACAAAATGTTTGATAGGTCTTATCACCCACCATCGGAATTTTTTTTATGGACAATGGCGCCAAAAATGGTTTCTCGAATCCAGAATCTATCATAAGTTGGTTATTGGGTTTCGCTTCATTAGTAGCCACTTTAGACACCGTTTTATTGACCGACAAGCCAAAGGAAATAGGTAAGCCTGTTTCATTTATAACGGTTTTTCGTAATTCTGAGGAGAATTTGTAGCATCCAAAAAATTGGTCCATCCCAGAGAGATCCGCATAAAACTCATCGACACTTGATTTTTCCAAAACAGGGACATTCTCTTTCAAAATATCTGTCACCATTTTGGAGTATTTAGTATAAGTGCCCGCATTACCTCGTATAACAATGGCTTCAGGGCATAATAGTCGAGCCATTTTCATTGGCATGCCGGAATGCGCACCAAAACGGCGTGCTTCATAACTAGCGGCAGACACAACACCTCTGTCTCCAGTGCCACCAACTAGTATAGGCCTTCCGTTTAAACGGCTATCCATAAGGCGTTCAACAGATACAAAAAAGGTGTCTAGATCAAGATGTAGGATTGTGCGGTTCATAATATTGTTTGAACAACAAAATTATGGAAATATTCCAAAATATTGGAAATATTCCATAATTTTATTAACAATATTTACTATGTCCTATAGCAAGAAAAAAGATTGAATTTGGATGTACCGCAAGACTAAGCGTCTTACTTATTATATACCTGGGTGAGTTGGGCAATCATTTCGTCAGTAATTGCATTTAGGTCGTACTTAGGCTTCCAACCCCAATCATCCATAGCATTGGAGTCATTAATACTCTTCGGCCAAGAATCGGCAATGGCTTGCCTGGAATCTGGCTTATACGTCATTTTAAAATTTGGTATCCGAGCCTTTATAGAATTTGCGATCTCCTTAGGGGTAAAGCTAATGGCTGCTATATTATAAGATGACCTTAGCTTAATATTTTCCATGTCTGCATCCATGATCCCAATAGTAGCATCAATAGCATCTTCCATATAGATCATCGGAAGTTTAGTGTCTTGAGACAGAAAACATTCATAGGCATTATCATTAATTGCCTTATGATATATTTCAACTGCATAATCGGTAGTACCTCCACCAGGCAAGGTTTTCCAGCTTATAATTCCCGGATATCTAATACTCCGAACATCGACACCATATTTATTATGATAATACTCACACCAACGCTCACCCACTTGTTTGGTAATTCCATAAACTGTTGTCGGTTCCATTATAGTATGTTGTGGTGTGTTTTCTTGAGGTGTCGTTGGTCCAAAAACAGCGATACTCGATGGCCAGAATATCTTATCGATAAGTCCTTCCTTAGCCAAATTGAGAACATGGAATAAAGAATTCATGTTCAAGTTCCATGCTTTTTCAGGAAATTTCTCGCCCGTAGCACTTAAGAGCGCCGCTAAAAGATACACGGTCTTAATATTATGTTTTTCGACACAAGCCTTGATCCCATTGTAATCCGTAGCATCCAAGACCTCAAAAGCCACAGCATCCTTAAATGTAGAATCACACTTCCGTATATCGCTTGCAACAACAGCATCCGCGCCATATAATTGCCTAAGCCTTGATGTAAGCTCTGAACCTATTTGACCACAAGCACCAATAATCAATGTCTTAGAATTCATTAAATCGAAATTAAATCGAGTGAGGTTCAAAAATAACAAGTTTTTAAGGGCTACCACTATCCTTTGAGTAAAAATTATTTTTTACTTTCAATGATTACATATGCCCAACAATAGCAATATATTTGTATAATAATGAGTTACACCAACATGAAAGTATTTATTGTTCTTATTGGATTTATAGTTCTAACGGCGTGTGAAAAAGACCCTTCAAAAGAGAACACATTGACTGATATAGAAAATATTGAAGAAACGCAAGTAACTAGAATCACTAAAAATGACATCGAAAACTTGGATTACATTGAGTATGGATTGAGTAAGGGGTCTAAAAAAGCTGTCGCAAGTTGGGCAAGTTATACGGAGGTGGAAACCCTTATCGAATCAATCAAGAACGCTGATATCTCTTATTTTGAAGGCGACCAAAAAATCATGACCGCTCTTATCCAAGACCTAAGATCCACTATTCCTGAAAAGATGAATAACCAGAGTATTACTGCAAGAATCTCAGCTCTAGAAACTAAATTCCATAAATTAAAAAGTGCTGTTCGAATTTCCAAAACCTCGAAAACAGAATTGATTTCGACCATTAGGGAATTCTTCATTTCATTCTCGAATCTCAATCTTCAGATGAACAAGAAACTGGAAAAAGAGGCTCAAGATATATCTAAGACAAATCTATAGGTCAAAAAAAGCCCCTTGAATAATCAAGAGACTTAATTATTCTTCTTTATTCTTGCGGTTTTTTAGCAATTATGGCTTCTTTACTTAGATTCGCCATATTAAAGTTTGGTTCGATCTGTAAAGCTAATTCCAATAATGCTAGTGCCGCATCCTTATTATTCACTTCATCCTCATTAAAGGTAATGAGTCCCTTTAAAAACAAAAATGCTGCTTTTACAGGCACCTGGTACGGTGATTGCAATTCGTAAAAGCCACGCATTTGATCATCACGAGCGTTAGCTAATCCATATTCTATATGAGTTTTGGCGCCTACAAAATCACTCATCTGTGTTTTTAGATCGGCCAATTCGTATGCTATCAAGGCATTAGGCTTCCGCGAAAACATCACTTCAAAATGTTCAATGGCTCTTTTCGATTCTCCTAAGGCCTTTAATGCCAAGGCCTTGACTTCAACCGCAATATTAGAGTCTGTGGCGTTCTTCTCTATGCCGATCGTATTTAATGCTTGAAGATTAAATCCTTCAGACAGATATAGATACGCTATCGTATCCTTTTTAGCTTGAGAAGGCTCAAGGACATCCAAATGCGTCAACCCATTAATAGCCCCTTGTGCATCACCACGTAATTTCATTTGCTGATAATAAGCTTCGAAATGTTTTAATAATTCTGGGTTGCTTTGAGAAAAAACAGTTGTGCTTCCAACCAATAAAGTCAATAGTAATAATCGTTTCATGTGTTCTTGAATTATTTGTGCGCCAAAACTAAAAAAAATGAAGCGATTTTATCTTAAAACTGTAATAAATAAATCAGTCGACACTAATTGTCTTCTTCACTAGTATGGCATCATTCAGTATAAAAGGCTTCGGAATCATATCATCTTGTCTTTTAGGGACTGTGAATTGGGCATTCCCCAACAAATCGAATGACGCTTCATATAAGGTGAAAATCGTTTTTTGCTCTTTCGGGACACTAAACGTCAATATTAATGAATCGTTATCGGACACATAAAAACTAAATAATCTATTACGCCATCTGTTTTCGAAGGCATTGGCAGTATCGTTTTTCTTATATACATTCACACCATTGATATTAAAATCCTTGAAAATCACCGATTTATCTGCAAATAATTCCATGCGATTAACGGGCCTCTGCGACGATATGATCATATTGATATGTCGCATATCGCCAATAACCGTATCGGTTTTTATATCTACAAATGGCTGCTGTAATTGTTTTACAGGTGCGCTTTTAGTGAAGGTATACCCTGTACCATATTTGCTCGCAAACGTGTTGGATGTTTTAGTAACAATATCAGGCTCATCCCCAAGAAAATTCTTTGTCCAATCATCCAGAAGCTGGTCATAGGTAGCCCAAATAGCGGTATTATCATCAGCATTCAATGCATACACCAAGCTATTGGGTTTTGGACTCTCCTTAGTGAATCTAGAATTAAAATGGGCACTCAATAACAGTATGACTGTAATTAGTAAGGTGCCATAAGACCAGCGTTTCTTATGTTTAAAAAACCCGAAAACAGGAAGTAATAGACCAAATATCAAGACCACTAATATCATGGACACAATTTTCATCGAGAATTGAGTCCCATCACTATCTCCCATATAGAAACCCAATCCTACTGGAAACATTTTCACTAAAGGCGACATGATGAATAGCACAGGAAATGACAAGAATGCCATTAATGCCAGATTTGGTTCCTTTTGTTGAATCAGAATAAAAAGACTGATCAAGCCAAATATCACTGGGATCATAAAGAAACTAGCGCCCTGTAATTTAAATGCTACAATAGCTGAAATCAGTATCCATATAGCTATCGGAGCAACTAAGATGCTTCCCGTATTTCCTGGTTTATAGAATTTGTGATAGATCCATAAGCAGATGGCCAACGCGAGAAATGTGAATGCCGCAATATAGGTATGGCCATTATATGTGAAGCCATGTTCCATTTCTGAATACTGGGGGTAGATACTTTTTAACAATTCCCATAGGGCATGACCAAGAACGATAACGGATAAGAGTGACGCTAATAATGGGATGAATCCCCGAGCAATTTCTGGAGCTTCCAGTTTGCGTTTCTTTATGCCATAAAACACTAAGGCGAGAAATAGTATAGTTACAATGAATAACATTGGGAATATCCAGGCAAAAGGATAGGTGACCATGCCCAACAATGGCACATTTACATAAATATCATCGTCTTGGCTTTTGAGGTTATTCAAATTCGCTTCAGAAAAGTGATGTAATAATGGCATCAAATAAGAACCTTGATGTTCAAGGGTATTTCTATCTAAACGTTCGTATGTATCATTCGCGGTATGATAATCGTAATGATCATCTATAAATGCAAAATTAAAACCATCGATATCGCCATCGCGCCTAAAAATGGTTAGGTCCGTGTCATTTGGCAGCATTTTGTAAATGCTATATGCCAACGAATTAGCGACCGGATACTTTGGATTGGCTTCAACAAATTCTTTCATTAAATTCGCATTACCTCCATTGGTTTCAATAAGCATATAACTTGGACCACCACTCCCACGCGCTTCAAAATTCAACACCAATCCAACATCTTTTGCCCACGGATGTTGATTAACGAATAAGTCAGCACCATTTAGTCCTAATTCCTCTGCATCCGTTATACAAATGATCAGATCGTTCTTTGGCGTCTTCCCTTCAGAAAGATATGCTCGTAACCCCTCTAAGATCGTGACAACACCAGAACCTGCATCACTTGCTCCTAGAGAGCTATGTGCGCTACTATCGTAATGGGACAATAACATTAGGGCTTTTCCTTCTTCTCTTCCCTTAATACGTGCTAAAATATTCTTTGGCTTAGCCATATTACCCCATTTACTGATGCTATAGCCTTCTTGTATCTGGGTTTCCAGTCCGAGATTATTAAGTTGTTTTACGATATAGTCCCGCACAAGTGTATGTTCTGCACTGCCGACATAATGGGGTTTCTGTGTAATAGCCGCTAAATGCACAAGTGCTCTCTCTGTTGAAAAGGTGTTTTCGTCAGCACTCAAGCCAGATATATTACTTGGCATCAAAGCCGAATAACTCCAATAAATGGCAATGACAATAAGGACCAGGGCAATTAATTTTTTTAGCATGGAAAGTGTGTTCGTTATGGTTTCATAAAAATACTAAATAAAATGCTTAGGGTCTATTCGCTAAAAATTAGTAACTTTAAGAAAATCAAAACACTAAACACATGGGAATCAAAAGTTTTCAAGGGGCGAGAAAGAATGCTAAGCAAACTGAACCGGATGCGATACGCGTATCGGATTATATGACAAGGGACTTGATAACTTTTCGTCCTGATCAGACTGTTGAGGAAGTGATACATTCATTAATAAAGAACAGGATTTCGGGTGCACCAGTTGTCAATGAAAATAATGAATTAATAGGGATGATCTCTGAAGGTGATTGTATCAAGCAGCTAACAGAAAGCCGCTATTTCAATATGCCTATGGGCGACAACCGTGTTGAAAATCACATGGTGAAGAATGTTGAGACCATAAATGGTCGTATAAGTATCTTTGATGCCGGCAAGAAATTCTTAGATTCTAAAAGACGTCGTTTCCCGATTGTTGAGAACGGTAAACTAGTAGGTCAGATCAGTCAAATGGATGTCTTAAAAGCTGCCATGAAAATGAAGGGGCACAAGTGGTGATCAAAATATTTCTCTAAGTTAATTGTCCTTACCTTTTCACATCACCAAAAGCCTTATCACTATCCGTAATGATCAGTTTGTCTTTGCCTTCACCGCCATATATTGATGCGATACTGGAATACGAATAGTCGGCCATGTTGTTTTCCAGATCCATCCATTTGACCTTTCCAGCAACTGTGATGCGTTCACCAACTTCAATGATCGCTTCCTTATATCTAAGTGGTTTATTGAAGCCAAAGAAGCCCTCACTTTCAATGTTAAAGGTGCGCAATAGACTCATAAACTCTGGTGTCGGGTCATTGAAAGTCCCTGAACTCTTGGTCTTATCGGTTTCTAAATAGGCAATAAAATTCCTAGGATCGGTAACTGGCAGTACGACACAGCGTTCTCCTTTTTGCTCGATGAAAAACTCCTGGATTCTTTCTTGGTCGACGATTGTTTTCCAATGTGAATGCTTGCCTCTTTGTACGCGCTGCTCAATCAAGATTTGATAAAACACACACTTGCGCTTACTGTATGGCGCAATTAATGGCTCTTCTATGTTTAGGGCCTTGCCTTCAATTTTGCAAAAGGCGTTGGTGCGTAAGCTTCCTAAACGCTGGTAAGGTAGTCGCTTCAATGTTCTTATGATCACTGCTTCAGATCTATAATAAAAGTATAGATAAGCAATAACACCTATTGCCAAAATAATGGAGAGAATGATAAAAATCTGGTTCATTTAAAATGATGCTTAAGCCCTTACAATGAAAGCGGATTTAACTTATTAGTATCACAATCGCTGAGAAAGTTACCGGCTCACCTTTAAGAATCTCTTTTTATCAGCAGATAATAATCGTTTTCAAGTGGCAAATACCCTTGGTCATACACGAAATAATAGGTAGCCTTGGCCTTTGTGGTGTAAATACTTGTGAAGTAGCTAAAATCAAAGCCTTTCTCTATCAGTTTAGCCCTAGAGGTCTTTGTTTTTTGTCCTGGATTGAGCGCTTCCAATATTCGATAATTTTTCCGCAATCGATTATTGGTGTTCCTAATTAAGTTCTTACTGTCCTTATTGACTTTATTGTTATAGGCATTACGGCAACCATCACTGCAGAATTTCTTATCGATCCTTCCAACAATTTTTTCACCACATTCTAAACATCCTTTTTCCATAATTCGTGGGTTTCAATTTTATACCATCGTAAATTCTCGTCCAGCTTTTCGTGATAGAAATCTTCTACATATTCAAGTCCAACTTTCAATAGCGCATTATGTGACGCTTGGTTACTCATTTCGGTAATACCATAAACAATTGGGAGATGCATGTGCTTAAACGCATAATCGATTGATGCTTTACCAGACTCCGTGGCGTACCCTTTTCCCCAATATCTTGGTAATAGCCTATAGCCAACATCATGAAAGTTGGTCATCCCATTAAACGGTCCGTCCTGTTCTGTGTACAATCGCAATCCAGACCAGCCAATAAAATTGCCCGAAGACTTTTCTATGACCACCCAACGGCCTATACCTCGTTCTACATATTGTTGTCTAATGCCATCAATCATCTTTTGGGATTCATCGATGCTCTTCACTGGCTTATTACCCAGATACCTGTGCACTTCAGGGTCAGAATCCAATTCAAAAAAACTCTCCAAGTCACTATTTAAGACCTCTCTTAAGATCAAGCGCTCTGTCTCCGCAAAAATTTTCATTCCCCTCTTTTATTCTCCCCAATGGAAAGATATTGTTATTGTCTTTTGTAATTGAATTTCACTTCTTCCTTTTTGTCCTTTTCTTCAACGACCACATAAATATTAATTTCATCGTCATTTACTTTTTCAAAGGTGAACTCATCAAAATAAACCCTGTTTTTCTCAACCTTAACAAGCTTGGCATCTATGGTTTCATCCTTCTCTTCCCAGCCCTTAAAATCATTCCCAAAATGTTTTAATTGAAAGATCAAGGTATCTCCAATTTGCCTAATGCCACCAATCTCGTAAAATTGAACGAATCCATCCGCGACCAGTTTAAAAACGAACATCATGGAATCTCCCATTGGCGGACTCCAGATCTCTTCCGTTATTCCTCCAAAGGCTTCCCCTTTCCAATGCCCTTCTATCCATGAAACATCTTCTAAATTAGCTATAGGCGATGTCATGTCATCAGTAAACGACAATGTATTCGATGTCTTTTCTTGTGCCTTACAGTTCGTGAAGAGTACACAGAACAGTCCTAAAAAAATAAGTGAAGCCCTCATGCTTGCTGGTTTTGAATGCCAATATACTAAAAATATTATTCGATTACAAACGACTACAAATGTTTACAAACGAAACTAAATACTTAACAACCGAATACCATTTGGAATCTGCCGCACCTTTGTAGTGTTGAATCATAGTGGTTCAATAGTATTAACTGTTTAATCTATAAATTATATTATTATGAACGCATTAAAAAACAAAGTACAGTTGATTGGTAATTTAGGAAACGATCCAGAAATTGTTAATCTTGAAAGTGGCAAGACGCTTGCGAAATTCTCTATCGCCACTAACGAAAATTACAAGAACGCCCAAGGCGAAAAAGTAACAGACACTCAGTGGCACAATGTTATTGCCTGGGGAAAGACTGCCGAAATCGTCGAGAAGTATCTAACCAAAGGAAAGGAAGTAGTAGTAGAAGGAAAACTTACAACACGTTCTTGGGACGACAAAGACGGGAACAAACGCTATACGACAGAAGTTGTATGCAATGAACTCTTGATGCTAGGTGCAAAATAAACTGCAACTAGGTAATCAAATATTTTAGCCCTGGCATTCCTGTCAGGGCTTATTTTTTTATTATTTTTGAATCTCAATGCATATTATGAAAATACTCGTTACAGGTGGTTTAGGATTTATTGGTTCTCATGTGGTTGTCGAACTGCAGAATAAAGGCTTTGAAGTCGTTATAATTGACAACCTCTCTAACTCTTCGGAAGAGGTTTTATGTGGTATAGAATCTATTTCAGGCATAAGCCCACTCTTCGAAAAGATGGATTTAAGAGACCATGCTTCTGTTATAGGTTTTTTTAAAAAACATCATGACATTTCTGGGGTCATTCATTTTGCGGCCTCTAAAGCCGTTAACGAAAGTGTAGAGAACCCTCTCTTGTATTATGAAAACAACCTCAACACCTTGATTTACCTGTTACAAGAATTACAGAAAAAAGGGCATGGTAATTTTATTTTCAGTTCGTCTTGTACGGTCTACGGTCAAGCGGATGAAATGCCCATCACAGAGAACGCGCCGATCAAACCTGCTGAATCCCCTTATGGCAATACCAAACAAATAGGGGAAGAGATCATTCGGGACACTTGCAAGGTTTCAGAAAACATCAAGGCCATTGCACTTCGATATTTTAATCCGATAGGTGCCCATGAGACAGCCAAGATCGGTGAATTGCCTATTGGTGTTCCTCAAAACCTCATTCCGTACATCACCCAGACTGCTTCAGGCCTTAGAGAACAATTATCTGTTTTTGGTGATGACTACCCAACTATTGATGGTACTTGTGTTCGCGATTATATCCATGTGGTGGATCTTGCCAAGGCACATGTTGCCGCAATGAAAAGACTTATCGAGGATAAGAATAAAACAAACTACGACGTCTTTAATATAGGAACCGGAACAGGCTCTACTGTTCTAGAAGTCATCAATGCGTTTGAAAAAGTATCAGGGAAAAAACTCAATTACAAAATAGTGGATCGCCGTGAAGGCGATGTGATTTCGGCCTATGCCGATACTCACAAAGCGAATAGAGAATTGGGTTGGAAGGCTGAATCTACACTTGAAGAGGGGCTGAAAAGTGCTTGGGATTGGGAGCAGAAGATACGTTCTTAACTAATTTTTAAGCCATTATCTGCTTTAGCGCCTTCAGGATTGACAAATACCAATTGGCCTTCGGGGGTTTCGGTCATTAATATCATGCCTTCACTCTCAACACCGCGCAAGGCTCTTGGGACCAAATTGACCAAAACAGTTACTTTTTTCCCTACCACCTCTTCGGCAGTAAAGCTTTCAGCAATACCCGAAACAATCGTGCGAACATCAATACCTGTATCCACTTTTAATACCAAAAGTTTCTTGGCTTTTGGCATTTTCTCAGCTTCAATAATAGTCCCTACTCGCATATCGAGTTTTTCGAAATCATCCCATCCAATGGTTTCTTTTTGTGGTTCGACAACAGCATTGGCGATTTCGTTTGCCTTTTTACTGGCTTGTAATTTATCTAACTGTTTCTGGATCGCCTCATCCTCAATTTTAGAGAAAAGCAATTCCGCTTTGCCTATTTGATGACCAGACGGTATAAGGATTTCCTTTATTGCAACATCGTTCCATGTGTTCTCGACACTATTCTCCTTCGTCGAATCACTCGAACTGACGTTCAATATGTTTTTTAGTTTATTCGAAGTAAATGGCAAAAAAGGTTCGCTTAAGGTTGCCAAGGAGGAGGCTATTTGAAGCGCCACAAACATAATTGTTTTTGTACGTGCTTCATCTTCCTTTATGACTTTCCATGGTTCTTCATCCGCTAGGTATTTATTCCCTAATCTAGCCAAATTCATCAGTTCTTGGCTCGCTTCCCTGAATCGATACCGTTCAATGGAACTCGAGATTACTGCTGGATAGGCTCTTAAAGCTGCTAAGGTCTCTTCATCTCTTTTAGAGAGATCGGTGTGGGCTGGAACAATGCCATCATAATATTTATTGGTCAAGACAACCACGCGATTGATGAAATTTCCGAAAATGGCAACCAATTCATTATTATTTCTCGCTTGAAAATCCTTCCAAGTAAAATCGTTGTCTTTGGTCTCGGGTGCGTTTGCTGTCAATGCATAACGTAACACATCTTGTTGGTCAGGAAAATCCAGGAGATATTCTGGCAACCACACGGCCCAATTCTTTGAGGTCGACAGTTTATTACCTTCCAAATTCAAGAACTCATTGGCAGGCACATTGTCTGGCAAGATATAACTTCCCTCAGCTTTTAACATCGATGGGAAAATGATACAGTGAAAAACTATATTGTCTTTGCCAATAAAGTGCACTAATTTGGTGCTTTCATCTTTCCAGTAAAGCTCCCAATCCTTACCTTCTCTTTCGGCCCATTCTTTGGTGGCTGAAATATATCCAATGGGGGCGTCAAACCAAACATATAACACTTTACCCTCTCCTCCTTCAACAGGCACAGGGATTCCCCAATCTAGGTCGCGAGTCACCGCTCTTGGACGTAATCCGTCATCGATCCACGATTTACATTGCCCATATACATTGGTTTTCCAATCTTTTTTATGCCCTTTTAAGATCCATTCCTTTAAGAAATCCTCATACTGATCCAAGGGTAAGAACCAATGTTTTGTTTGTTTTAAACTTGGGGTAGCACCTGTGATCGCCGACTTTGGATTGATAAGATCTGTCGCATTATGACTTGTTCCACAGTTTTCGCATTGATCCCCATAACTTTCTTCATTACCACATTTTGGACATGTTCCTATAACAAAGCGATCTGCCAAGAATTGATTGGCTTCTTTGTCATACAATTGCTCGGTAACTTCCTCCAAGAATTTACCGTTATCGTATAAAGTCTTAAAAAATTCAGAGGCCGTTTCATGATGAATTTTGGCCGAAGTCCGCGAATAATTATCGAAGGTAATCCCGAACTCTTCAAAAGATTTTTTAATGATTGCATGATATTTATCAACAATATCCTGTGGTGAAACGCCTTCTTTTTTGGCTTTAATGGTTATGGGCACACCGTGTTCATCACTCCCGCAAATAAAGACTACATCATGCCCCTGCATTCTTAAATAACGTGCATAAATGTCTGCAGGCACATAAACACCTGCTAGATGTCCTATATGTATCGGCCCGTTAGTGTAGGGTAATGCTGCAGTGATCGTGTATCTTTTAAATTCTTTGGACATCGTGATTAAATAAGCTACAAAAATAAGGATTTTGAGAAGAGAATAGACAAAGAAAAAACCCTCAGTTATTACTGAAGGCTTGACGTGTGTTTTTTTAGTTTACCTGCTAGTGAACCAAGATGGATTTACTATAGTTTTGAACACCTGCGGAAATCCTATAGATATATTGTCCCGCAGCCAATCGGCTTTGTACAACTTGCTTTACATCGATTTCATGTTCTCCAGCCATTAACAATTCATTCTTAAGGGTAGAGACTTCTTGCCCAATGATGTTATACAGTTTCACCACGGTATGTTGGGTTTCTGGATTCTTGAACTTTATGATCGTCTTATTATCTTCATAGAAGGCAAAATGACTAAACCCTTCAACAGTATCAAAATCATCATCATCCAAAGCGCTACAATTAAACCCGAGATCCACTCTTTCGTAACTGCTTCCTAAAAGGGCTTGGTTAACCACAGACGCATCAATGCATAACCATTCTTGCATGACCGTTGCATACACTTGTCTGAAATCTATATTGTAAACCAGATTGCCATTGTTGTCCAAGGAAGTTAGACTAGGATGATTTCCAATAAATCCATTCCCATTCAATCCGGGTCCAAAAAGCATTAACGGCGCAGCTGCACCATGGTCAGTACCATTTGAACCGTTTTCATCCGGTCGGCGTCCAAATTCGGAAATTGTCATGGCCATTACATCCTCATCATGACCTGTCAATTTCAAGTCATCGAAGAATTGTCTAACGGAAATAGAGAGAGTTTTAAGCAAATTAGCTTGATTCTCTACTTGATCTGCATGTGTATCAAAACCACCAAGGGTCACCATGTACACTTTAGTACCCAAGTTGCCTTTGATCATTCTGGCCACTATGGCCAACTGTCTGCCCAATTGATCTTCTAGATACTCAACACCATTACTTGATGCGGAATAGGCATCATGAATTTTACCCGCGTAGGTAAAAGTAGTATTTGTAGTGCCTCTCATGAATTGAAGCTTCTCCCCATATGTGCAATCCGGTAAGTTGGTCATATCATGCAGTGTGCCACTTTCTGCAATGTTCTCCAATTGATTGGGGTTTGCAACGGTAAATGCATAATTATTGTCTGCCCCTTCAAATATTAAATTACCAACACTACCAATTTGAACTGCTGCTGGAATTGTAGGTGGATTGACTATATAATCCGGATAAAGGTCTTCGAAAAAACGCCCAAACCAACCTGTTTCAACATCCTGATCAGCTTCAGTCGATGCCCAAATATCGGATCCCCGAAAATGAGATAGACTTGAATCCTGATAACCCACGCCATGAACAATTTTCATGGCACCATTACCCCACATACTTTGAAGATCATTCATGAAATTTGGCAATCCAAAATCTGGAGAAAGATTATATAAACTATCCTCTACGAGTTTTATACTTGGTCTTAAATTTGCATAAACATCATAATCATAAATAGGCACTATGGTATTCAGTCCGTCGTTGCCACCATCCAGCCTTATAAGAATCAGGATCCTGTCAGATTCAGCCTGACTTAATGCTGTTGCCAAGGGCGACGGCCTTGAAGCCGTCAATGAACTTCCTCCCAACATCATGGTTCCACCACCAACTAAACCTAATGCTTGTAGAAAGGAGCGCCTATTCCATTTTTTATGTTCTTGAGCATGCTTTTCAGCATCAGATAATTGTTTGTTTTTATGAGTATCGCACATGGTATTTAGTTTATTTGGAGTTCTGGCATTCTAGCAATATGTAGGAGCAATAACACCACTTGATAGGGTGCTTGGTCCCAATATAGATCCCACTGTCCGTCATCAAAATAATTTTGTGGGATATTCGCTTTAAAAATATCCGTAGCATTATCGTAATCAGAAGCTGTATGCAACTCCTTCGGCACAAACTTATCCACAATGCTTTTTGCAACAACAGATGGGTCATTACTGTTATTGGAGGCGTCAATGGCCAAGGTTCTTAATTCTTCCCTATGATTATTCCAGGTATACCAAACATAATGCGTGATAATTTGCCAACGACCAGTAAGTGTGCTAGCATTTATCCAAGAATGATCTCCTGGCCAACCAGAAACATTTGGAGGGTCAAAGAATCTCTGTCCAATGACATCAGTAAAATAATGCATGATCATTTTTTGCTCATCATCAATGGTGAATCCGCCAATCTTTAAATATTGGACAATTAATTCATATGGGCTCTTTATTAGTGCTCCTATGGATCTATCGTCGAAGAAATGTTCACTCCTGAAAAGAGTTCGCAATAGATTTTCGATACTCCAATCGACTTGAAATGAAACAGCCATTTCAGCTACGATATCTTCATTAATATTAGGGCTAACAAAATATTTATATAATTTTTCGCAAATGAATCCTGCTATAAGTGGTGCTTTTTCTTGAAATAAGATATCTATAAGGTCATCATACCCCCAATTGCCTACTTGACCAAAAATAGTTTTATCACCCTCCATGAAGGTTGAACCAGTAGTGCCAGGCTCAATAAAATATATGGAACTGCACCAATCATCGCTCCAATGATTGTAGCCTGTCAAGGCTTTTGCTGCCTCAACAATATCTTCTTGAGTATACCCATTGTTTTCGCCTAATGTGAATAATTCAAAAAGTTCTCGAGAATAATTTTCATTAAGACCATAAAGGCCATTCTCAAAACCATTTAAATATAGTAGCATGGCCTCATTCAATCCGACCTCTCGAACAAAATCCTGAAAATTACCAAAAGCATTTCGTTGTAAAAGATCATAATATTTATAGAGGGAATTTGAGCAATAATAGACTTCTATTTGTGTAACAAAATGATTGCTCCAAAAAGTGAGCATCTTACCGCGAAAGCTGTTATTAAAGAAATCACTTATGGCATCGAGCCTAATCACATTATGATTATTCTGTGTTTCTTCATCAAAGTCCAAACTAGCGTTTATATAATCATTGTAAGACATATTGGCCCAACTAGGTTCTGGGAATAAGGGCGCTGCTATTGAAGCATCAATAATTCCATCCATAAAATCCGAAGGTGATTGCGCTAGTGCTTGTTCAATATCGGCCATAGAGCCACCAAAGCCCAAACGCCTAAAAACGTGATTTACCTTATTAGTATCCCAAGGATTCGAAGTTGATGGCACATAAGCACTAAGAGTACTTGTGTTGCAGGAAGGCATAATTTCCATAGGTTAATAGATTTGAATACAATTAAACTACGTAATAAATTGAATTTTAGTTTTTTTATTACACATAATTCGATGAGCGTATTAAAATTTTAACATTTGACGATAAAATTGAATTATTTATTGAGAGATACACAGTAAAACGTCCTGTCCAGGAATCGTGCCTTCATTAATTTTAAGTGAAAACTCCTTCCAATTAAGGAGAATTGTGAATATCGGTAAACCTTGGTTTATATATACCTTTAATATAATTGACAATTCTTACATTTACAAAAAAGTGATTCATGGCTATAAAAAGAGGCTTACTTTTACTTATCTGTCTTACTTTTATGACATCTTGTAAACATTTGGTGTCTAATGTTGAAGCAAATAATGTATCTGTCAAAATGAACAAAATTATGATCCAGCCTAATTTCTTAGTAGCAGGTGATTCGGTAGCTATTGTTGCTCCTTCAGGAATTTTATTGGGAAAATCTCGCGAAATCAACCAAGCTGTTGAATTGCTTAAAAGTTGGGGGTTGCATCCTATTGTTGGCACCCATGTTTTTAAACAGAATGGCCATTTTGCTGGAACGGACACAGAACGTGCTGAAGATCTTCAAAAGGCATTGGACAACCCGAATATAAAAGCCATCTGGTGTGCTCGAGGAGGTTACGGTACTGTGAGAATACTCGACCGGCTCGATTATAACCAATTCAAGGAAAATCCGAAATGGTTAATTGGTTATTCCGATATTACCGCACTTCATAATCAATTACATAATGAAGGATATCAAACAATTCACGCACTAATGTGTACAAGTTTAACTGAGGATTTATCAGAGATAAAAGACAATATTGAAAGTCTTGAAAACGCCATCTTCGGAAAGGAACTCAGATATACTTTTCCCGGATCATTGAATAATAGGACTGGAATTGTCACTGCTCCTCTCATTGGAGGAAATTTAACCATGCTCCATACTATGTTGGGTTCAGGTACCAGTATAGATACGAAGGGTAAAATTCTATTTTTTGAAGAAGTAGGTGAATATGCCTACCATATTGATAGGATGTTGCAAAGTCTTAAGCGCGCTGGTTATTTTAATGACCTAAAAGGTATTATGGTTGGTAATATTAGTAAAGTAAGGCAGAATACCACGGAGTTTGGACGAAGCGTTGAAGAAATTATCATGGATGCCGTTGCGGAGTATGATTTTCCGGTCGCATTCAATGTGCCTGTCGGTCATGAAGATCATAACCGTGCCTTGATCCTTGGAGCTACGATTGAATTGACCGTTGGTAAAAATGAATCGACAATTAACTTCAAGGATTAGCTAGATGGCGAGTCACAATGAACTTGGTAAAAAAGGCGAACAACTCGCTGTCGACTTTCTCATAGAAAAGGGCTATGACATAATCGAACGCAATTACCGGTTTGATAAAGCCGAAGTTGATATTATTGCACAACAAAAAGACACTCTCGCCATAGTTGAGGTAAAAACAAGGTCTACATCAGATTTTGGAAATCCTCAGGATTTTGTGAATGACAAAAAAATCAAATTATTAGTAAAAGCGGTTGACGAATATGTCGTCGTGAATGACCTAGATGTAGAAGTGCGATTTGATATTATTGCTATTGTAAAACAAGACAAGGGATTTGATATTGAACATCTAGAGGATGCTTTTTATCATTTTTAGTTGCCTTTTTTCTCTTGTTCGATCTTGTCCCCCAAAATTTTGTCTATCCCCTTCTTGGATTTGTGCCCATCGACAAAAGCTTTTAAAGCCTCAAAATCATAAGGCTTATCGATGACTTTTTTGTCTTTATCAAGTATGAAATAGGTAGGCGTTGCAGCAACACCATAAGCATCACCAATTGGGTTGTCCCACTTGCCTTCCCCATACACATGGATAAAATCCGGGTAATTCGCTGATTCACTATTCCAATGAGAAGGCTCTTCCTCCAAACCTACAGCGATCACTTTTAGTTTGCCGTCTTTTAGCGTGGATATATATTTCTTGAGTTCCGGTAATTCTTTTAAACAATGTGAGCAGGTACTGCTCCAAAATACAACCACATAATTGTCCGCAACATCAATACTGTAGAGAGACGCGGATTTCTTTTTCCCTTTTTCTTCAATTTTCCATTTAAAATCAGGGGCCATAGCGCCAAATGAGGTGTTTCTGAAAACTTCTAACGACATCTGCAATTCTTCATCTTTAGTGGCTTCGGCAATATCCAATAAGTAGTTTGCAGCAAGATGATTGGCAGCTTCTTCAAATTGCATATCAACAAATTGTTGCCAAACTATGTGCAGCAAGGTTTTCTGCAGTTCAATTGGGCTATTAGCCATTTTCTTGGCAACATCGTCTACAGAAGAATTCATGAAATCTTGATCTTCTGGATCCACACTCATTCCCAAAATATAGCTCAGCATTCGTTCAATCAAGAAATTGGAACTCTCTAATATATTATTACTAAAATCCACTTCATTAAAATAATTAGCCCTGATATTCTTGGAATATGTTTTTACATCTTCATATTGCGAAGGAATATATGGTCCATTGGCCTTTATAAAATTAGAGGCTAACAATCCTTCTGATGCTTTTTCAAAATTTTCTTGAGTATCTTGTAATGTCTTGAAAATAGACATGAAAGCCTTCTCATCATTTCCGTCTTTAACGTAGTAATTATTTATGGCCTGATTAACCAAGTCCATGCTTTTCATATAAGAATTGAAGAGTTGGTTTTCCCTGGAAGCTACATAATCGACTCCATCAGTCTTGTGAAAAGTCAGCTCTATGTCTTCTTTTCCGTTATAGATCAGGTCGAAATTAAACTCTTCTTGTGGCAATGCATATACAATTCTATAAATCCCGCTGGTCATGGTAGAGTCCATAACAAAGGTGAATTTCCCTGAATCGTCCAGGGTTTTATTTTGCACAAAAATGGAGGTCGTAGGTGTGACTTTATACAAAATAGCCCATTCATATTCTTTAGCAGGAGAAAAAGTCCCTTCGATCGTATGCTGTCCTAGCATTAATACTGGCAATAAGACAAGTAACAAGAGAAATTTTTTAATCATTATTTGGTATGTTTTAAATTGATTTAGGCAATTATCAAGCCAAAATCGGTTTAAGGACTTGTAAGGCTTTTTCGACCGAATCAATATTTTCAAAAGTAAGCAATAATCTCAGACCCTTGCGAGTTTGCTTCTCCTTCATTTTACAAATTTCTGGGTTAGATTGCACATAATTAAGCACTTGGGTAAAAGCACTACTTTGATAAAAGCCTGAATTTTGGTCTCCTATGAAATATCCAACTAATTTTCCATTTTTCATAATGGCTTTCTCCAATCCTATTGATTTGGCAATCCATTTGACCCGAACGCTATTCATTAGATCCAACACTTGAATAGGAAGTTCTCCAAATCTATCTTTTAGGTCAGCTTCATAGGTCACTAATTCATCTTCTGTTTTAAGCTCATTCAATTTGGTATATAAACTCAATCGCTCAGATATATTATTTACATAATCGTCTGGGAAAAGCAATTCAAAATCGGTATCGATAGTGATATCCCTTACATAATCCTTTTTCTTGCTATCATCCTTATAAAGATCCTTGAATTCCTTCTCCTTTAACTCTTCTATCGCTTCGTTTAATATTTTCTGATAAGCTTCAAACCCAATTTCATTAATGAATCCACTTTGTTCACCACCGAGTAAATCGCCAGCACCACGTATCTCAAGATCTTTCATGGCAATATTAAAACCACTACCTAATTCTGTGAATTGCTCTAAGGCCGTAATACGCTTCCTAGCATCATCGGTCATGGCAGAATACTCAGGTGTTATAAAAAAACAAAAGGCCTTTTTATTAGATCTACCCACACGACCCCGCATTTGATGAAGGTCACTTAATCCAAAATTATTGGCGTTGTTAATGAAAATAGTATTGGCATTAGGAACATCCAGTCCACTTTCAACGATGGTCGTAGATACTAATACATCGAATTCTCCATTCATGAAAGCGAGCATCAATTGTTCCAATTTCTTTCCATCCAATTGTCCATGACCAATACCGATTTTTGCATCCGGCACCAAACGCTGAATCATTCCTGCAACTTCCTTGATATTCTCGATACGATTATGAATGAAGAACACTTGTCCGCCACGCTGGATTTCATAATGTATCGCATCCCTAATAATCTCCTCTCCAAAACGAATAACACGACTATCAATAGGATATCTATTAGGTGGTGCTGTATTGATGACAGATAGATCACGTGCGGCCATTAAACTAAATTGAAGTGTCCTTGGGATCGGTGTCGCAGTTAAGGTAAGTACATCGACGCCATCCTTTATTGATTTTAGTTTTTCCTTTACGGCTACGCCAAATTTTTGCTCCTCATCAACGATCAATAGGCCTAGGTCTTTGAATTTCACCTTCGGATTCACTAATTGGTGAGTCCCTATGACAATGTCTAATCTACCATTTTCAAGCCTTTCAAGTGTGCTTCGTTTCTCTTTTGCCGTACGGAATCGATTTAGGTAATCGACGTTAACTGGCAAATCTTTTAATCGTTCTGTAAAGGTCCTAAAATGTTGGTATGCCAAAATGGTGGTTGGCACCAACACAGCCACTTGTTTGCCGTTATCAACAGCCTTGAAAGCGGCTCTAATTGCCACCTCCGTTTTACCAAAACCCACATCTCCACAGACCAGTCTGTCCATAGGCTGTTTGCTTTCCATATCTCTTTTGATGTCCTCTGTAGCTGTCGTCTGATCCGGGGTGTCTTCATAAACGAAGGACGCCTCTAGTTCATGTTGAAGATAACTATCGGGGTCATACTGAAAGCCTATTCTCATTTTTCGCTTTGCATAGACCTTAATGAGATTAAAAGCGATTTCCTTTACGCGTGACTTTGTTTTTTGCTTAAGGGCTTTCCATGCTTTACTACCCAATTTATGAATCTTGGGTGGCTTACCATCCTTGCCATTGAATTTCGATATCTTATGTAAGGAATGAATGCTGAGGTATAGTATGTCGCGCTCACCATAGACCAGTTTTATGGCCTCTTGCTTTTTGCCTTCAACATCTATTTTTTTAAGTCCTCCAAATCTTCCAATGCCATGATCTATGTGTGTTACATAATCGCCTATATCCAGATTGGTCAATTCCTTTAAAGTAATGGCCTGTTTCTTGGCATAGCCATTCTTTAAATGAAACTTATGATAGCGTTCAAAAATTTGATGATCCGTGTAACAAACTAATTTCAAGTTATCAGCAACAAATCCTTGAAACAATGGAAAAACTATGGTCTTGTAATGTACGTTTTGATCAACATCCTCAAAAATATCATGAAATCGCTTGGCTTGTTGTTGGGTCGAACAAAAGATATAATTAGAAAACCCTTTTGCATCATTGTCATTAAGATTCTCTATTAACAGATCAAATTTCTTATTGAAAGATGGTTGTGGCTTGGTATGGAATGTTATATCATTATCCTTGGATATATAGCTCTGCGTCCCAAACTCAACAAGCGCATAATCTAAAAGTTGCTTTTTAAGAAGTGAAGAGTTACAGAATAACTCTTCAGGTTTCATGTGGCTGATCTCTTCCGATAATGTATGGAATTCTTCAACTGCCTTTTCATAAAGTCCATCGACACGAGCAGACATAAGACTAACATCTTTAATAAAAACCACGGTCTTGGCAGCGATATACTTAAGGAAACTCTCCCTGGATTCATGTACCAATTTATCAGACACATTAGCTAATATGCCAATTTTTTTAAGCTGCTCTGTTGATAACTGCGTCTCGACATCGAAGGTTCGGATACTGTCCACCTCATCACCAAAAAACTCGATGCGATACGGCTCGTCGTGGCTGAATGAAAACACATCTACAATGCCTCCCCGCACTGAGAATTCGCCTGGTTCGGTAACAAAATCGACTCTCTTGAATTTATATTCAAATAATACTTCATTAACGAAATCTAAAGATATCTCAAGACCCACCGCCACTTTTAATGTATTTCGCTCAAGCTCTTTTCTAGTGACCACTTTTTCGAACAACGCATCTGGATAGGTGACAATAACAGCTGGTTTTCTTTGTGAGTTGATCCTATTCAATACTTCAGCTCTTAGAAGCACATTGGCATTATCCGTTTCCTCAATTTGATATGGTCGACGATAACTCCCAGGGTAAAACAAGACTTGTTCTTCGCCTATGGATTGCTCGAGATCATTTAAGTAATACGCAGCTTCTTCCTTATCGTTGAAAATCAATAAAAAAGGTTTCTCAACCGTTCGGAATACTTCAGAAATCACAAAAGAGATCGATGACCCCACAAGACCTTTAATATGCACTTTACCTTGAGATTGGGCAATAGTATTTTGCAGTTTCCGTAGTTCTGGAGACTGTGCAAAAAACTGTGAGATAAGGGTTTTACTCAACGAATCTTAGTTTGAAGGCAAATATAAAATATTGACCTCTATAAAATTAGATTTTTGACTTAAAAAACTTTTAATAATATTTATATTTGCAGCGAATTATAAAAACCAATTTTATGTCAATTTCAGATTTGTTCGATAGTGGTTTCCAGAAACGCAATGAGGATCATTTTGCATCTATAGTTCGCATCGCCATGGATGATGGTGTTATAAGTGACGAAGAAAGAGCTTTCTTAATTAGATTAGCAAAGAATTTAAGCATCTCTGAAGGTGAATATAAATTGATTCTCAAGAATTACAAATCACATCCTATCAATCCTCCGCTTTCTTATAATGTGCGTCTTGAACGCTTATACGATCTTACACGTATGGTCTTTGTGGATCATGAGCTAGGGCAAAAACATACGTCTCTTTTGAAACGCTTGGCAATAGGATTGGGTTTTACTCCGGAAAATGCGCAATTTGTCGTTGATAAAGCTTTGGTGTTAGTAGGTTACGATGTGGATATAGACACATTTATTGATGAGATCAAGAATATGAATCGCTAATAAAAAATACACATATTATTAAAAATAAAGTGGTCCGGATAGGTCTACCTTATTTTTATTGTAATAGACTATCGATCTTACTTAACAAATCATCTTCCTTATAAGGCTTACTCACATATTCGTTCATACCGATACCTAGACATATTTCTCGTTCTAATGGAGACACATTAGCTGTCAGTGCAATAATTGGAATATTCTTTATGGTTTCGATCTCCGATTGCCTAATGAATCTCGTTGTATCATAGCCATCCATTTTTGGCATTTTTAGATCCATCAAGATCAAATCATACTCTTGTTGATGTAATCTTTCGATCACCTGATCACCATTACTGACAACATCTACAAAATACTTTCCAGTGGAAGCCAAGATTTTCATGATCAATAATTGGTTGACTTCTACATCTTCAGCAACTAAGATATTAGCCTTCCTAGATTTAGAGGTTCCAGTGTTCGATTTAATAGGTTCGATCTTGTCCTCTATTTGATTGGAAGATACTTTAAAATTCAGTTTGAATGTAAATGTTGTTCCTATGCCTTTGGTACTTTCAACAGAAATGGCACCTCCCATAATATCAATCAACCTTTTTACTATAGACAGTCCTAATCCTGTGCCCCCAATTGAAGGATCATCATGCACTTGTATGAAACTCTCAAAAATAGAACCCAATTTTTCCTGGTCAATACCCATGCCAGTATCCTTAACTTCAAATTGCAGTTTTATGTCGCTACTTTTTCGCTCCAGCTTTGAGATACTCAATTGAATAGTTCCTTTTTTAGTGAACTTGAAGGCGTTATCCAAGAGATTATTCAAGATTTGACTTAGTCGCAATTTATCTCCTACCAAGAATTGTGGAATGGAATTGTCGAGTTTAATTGCCAATTTCACATCCTTTTCTCTCGTTTTCAAGGAATATTGTGACTCCAGATACTCACTTATACTTTTTAGGTTGAAACGATCATGTTTTAGATGCAAACGTCCCATTTCAATTTTCGAAATATCCAATATATCATCTATAAGATTCCTAAGATGTTCTCCTGAAGATTTTATAATGTCAAGATAATGTTGTTGGTCAGTCGAAATATTGGATCTCTGCAAAATAGTGGTGAATCCCATTATAGTCGTTAGAGGTGTTCGCAATTCATGGCTTGTATTAGCCAGGAAACGATTCTTGAATTCTTCCTTTTCCTTTAATAACTGTGTTTGAATGATGGACTCATTCTTTTCTTGTGAAAGGGTATTAGATTCTTTATAATGATCTGTAAAATCAAAGATTCCTATAATAAAACCTTCTCCTTCACAAAAGATCTTAACATCAAAAATACCGCTGGTCTTGCCTATTTCTAGATGCACACAAGGAATGCTGAATTCCTTCTTTACATCCTCCATATAGTAGGGAATACTTTCAAAAAAGGGATGAAGGTCAAAAATAGAATCCCCTTCTTTCAGTTCAAAGAGATAATTGTCAGTTCCTTTGATGCGTCCCGACTTATCAATTTGAATAAACTGAATCTTATCTGCGAAGAATGATTCTTTAATCTGATAGATCATTTTTAAATAATTTCTTTGGCTAGTGCCTCAAACATTTCATTGACCATCGCACCAGTTTTTGCGCTGGTAAAATAGTCACATTCAATTTGTTTAGTGTCCAACAAGTCCTTTAACGATGCTGTATTGACCATATCAACTTTATTGGCTATGGACTTGATCGTAGTATTAGGATATTGCTGTTTCAAGAACTCTAACTCCTCATTAATCTCACTAAATGTATCTAATCTAGTAGCATCGAATACATAAATAAACCCACTAGTTCCGAGAAGATACGATGAACGAGTGTTTTTAATCGTTGTATTGCCTTCTATATCCCATATTATCATGGAAAGGGTTTTACTACTGGAAAGGGTGATGATTTTTTTCTGGATCTGGACTCCCAACGTCACTTGATAATCTTCTGAGAACGCATTCTCGACAAAACGTCTCATCAAGGACGTTTTCCCAACACCAAAGTGCCCCAATAAAACTACTTTTTTAGAACGACTCATCTTCAAAATGTTTTTTTAATTCCGCAGATAAATTTTCTTCTGCGACATGATTTTTCATTATGCTTTCTGAAAAATCCAATAATCTGTTTTCTAACATATTCTTATAGACATTGTTATAGGCCCCTGAAATTATCACGGCAATATAATAAAAGTGAAAGTTTTGCACATGTATATTGTATGTCTCATATTCAATGGATTCTAGATCTTGATTTCCTGCGTTAAAAGCATCTTCTACAAAACTTTTTATTGCAGTAAGCATGCCAGAAATCATATCCTTGTCTATGGTTTCTTTTTTTGAATAACTGGCCGATAACAATCCTGAATCTTTTTCTATAATAAAAACCTGTTCAATCTTAGGTTTTAACATCTCACTCAAGATCATATCTTGCTCGCTAACCCCAGAAAACATGCCTTTTAATTTTCGTTTCCAGGCTTTTACAGAGAAACTACTTTGTACTTGCGAATTGATTTTTTCGGACAACATCTTCATCTCATTTTGAATATACTTCTTGATCATTTTACCCATGATCGGGTATAATGCTTCGACGACTGCATCCTGAGAATTCTTGATTTCTTCCTTTAATGTTTGTGTGATCGTAGGCCCTAAAGTCTCCGGAATATCCTTAACGAATTCAATAAGCTTGTCATCAATTATAGGATCTACTTTTTGAGAAAGTTTGACCTTCTGATTAATAACGACATTAAGTGTCTCCAATTTTTTTGCAATGTTTTTTTCGAATTCTCGCTCTTCGGTGAGCAGGATTTCTTTTAGAAGTTCTAATTTTTCATCTTCTGTCATTGCCAACAATTGTTAATTGCTATTTAGAGGCAATCTTCTCACCGAGGGAAATAAGCAGGTCACCAAGGAGTTTTCGATCTACTTTCTTGTCGTCTAATTGATCTGCTTTATCTTCTAAAGCATTTTCAAGATCCGTGATTCTGATATTAACGTCTGTACTTAAATTATCGATACTTGTCATTAAGTCCTGACGAGTTTCATCGATATAACTCTTAAGTTCCTTGCGTTTCGAATCAATATCTTTCTTGAGTGATACGAACTCAGAATCATATTCGGCAATATTATCACCGAATATCAAATTCTTGATTACTTCAATTTTAGAAGCTGGATCTGCCCCTAAGTTGCTAGGGTTTTCTTTTTTAGCTTTTGCCATGAGTTGATATACCTACTATGTATTAACGAATTAAATGTAGTGAAAAAGTGTTAAATTTCTGAATTTTCCTACCGCTTTTTCATAAACTCCTCAGCCTTGAGCACCATGTTCTTGCTTCCACATATAAATGGAACACGCTGATGAAGTTCCGTAGGTTCAATGTCCATGATACTTGTATAACCATCACTTGCCTTTCCATTCGCCTGTTCTGCCAAAAATGCCATTGGGTTACATTCATATAGAAGGCGCAGTTTACCATTGGAATTCTGAGAACTTTTTGGGTACATATAAATACCGCCTTTAATCATATTTCTGTGAAAATCGGATACTAGCGAGCCTATATATCGTGAAGTATAAGGTCGGTCACCTTCTTCTTCTTGACAGTATTTTATATAATCCTTGACCCCTTGAGGAAAATGTATATAATTACCTTCGTTAACCGAGTATATCTTTCCATCTTCTGGAAATTGCATATGCGGATGCGAAAGGTAGAAAGTGCCAATAGCTGGGTTCAAGGTAAATCCATTAACGCCATCACCCGTAGTGTATACCAACATGGTCGATGTTCCATAAATCACGTAACCCGCAGCAACTTGCACGATCCCTTTTTGCAGGAAATCTTCAAGGGTCACTGGAGTCCCTACTGGAGTAACTCGACGAAATACTGAGAAAATCGTTCCGACAGAAACATTCACATCGATATTAGAAGATCCGTCAAGAGGGTCTATCAACACGACATATTTGTTCTGATTGTTCTCATCTTGGCTATTAATACTGATGAAATCGTCTTCTTCTTCACTTGCTATACCACAAACTATATTCCGGTTCGTTAAGGTCTGTATAAATTTTTCATTGGCATAAACGTCCAGCTTTTGTTGATCTTCACCTTGAATATTGGTGTCTCCGGCGGCGCCAATAATATCTACGAGCCCCGCTTTATTGACTTCATGATTAACAACTTTTGCAGCTAAGCGTATAGAATTTATAAGTCGCGATAATTCTCCTGAAGAATACTGAAATGAAGCTTGGTGTTCAATGATGAACTCACCTAAAGTTTGGTTTTTTCTTGACATAAAATTGGGTTGTTTGCTTGGCAAATATCGTATTTTTTTGAATACTTCAAACGTTTTCGTAAATATTAAACTACCAATACTGCCGTGTTTGAATTATATTTGAATTCAATTTTCAATCTATGAATGTAAGTATCCGGAAAGCTAATACAAATGATATGCATCAGGTATTGAAACTAATTAAGGAGTTAGCTCATTTTGAAAAAGAACCCGACCAAGTTGATGTGACCATTGAAGAACTTTCACAAGATGGATTTGGTGATAATCCAGCGTTCACCTGTTTTGTTGCAGAGATTGAAAATAGTATTGAAGGCATGGCATTGGTTTATGACAGATATTCAACCTGGAAAGGCGTTGTACTTCATCTTGAGGACCTCATCGTTAGCCAAAACATGAGAGGCACTGGCATTGGAACGTTATTATTGGATGAAGTTGTGAGATTTGGCAATGAAATGGGTGTAAAACGCATTAGTTGGGAAGTGATTGATTGGAATGAGCCTGCAATTGCATTTTACGAGAAAAAAGGTGCTAAAGTCATGCGCGATTGGGATGTGGTTCAACTAGATAAAACAGGGATGGAAAAGTATTTAAACAATATCAATTCATGAGAATTTTCAAGTTTGGTGGTGCTTCAATTAAAAATGCCGATGGCGTTAAGAATGTCGTTAAGGTATTGCAAACTGTAGGGCATGACAATACACTTGTCATTGTATCGGCTATGGGAAAAATGACGAATGCTTTTGAGGACCTTATCGAGAAATATTTTGAAAATAAGAGCGAATTAAAACCTACTCTTAAAAATATCCTAGAGCATCATATTGAGGTATTGAACGGGCTTTTTGGTAATACCAACCACCGAGTTTATGGAGACGTCAAGGGATTGATCGAAGAAATAGGGTCTTTTTTTAAGGCTAACAAATCGCCGGATTATAATTTCGTCTACGATCAAGTAGTCAGCTATGCAGAGTTGATCTCTTCCACCATATTAAGTGCATATCTCAACGAAGTTGGATTAACTAATCAGTGGTTAGATGTGCGTGAACTCATTAAAACCGACAATTTTTATAGACGCGCTAAGGTTAATTGGGATGCCACACAATCTACGATCAATCAAAATGTAAATACTAAAAAACTAAATATCACCCAAGGGTTCTTAGGCAGTGATGCCAACAATTTTACAACCACACTTGGTCGGGAAGGGAGTGACTATACAGCGGCCATTTTCGCATATTGCCTTAATGCAGACAGCGTAACCATTTGGAAAGATGTTCCAGGTGTATTAAATGCAGATCCGCGTTACTTCGAAAAAACTCAATTGCTAAACAAGATATCCTATCGCGAAGCTATTGAACTAGCCTTTTATGGGGCATCGGTGATTCACCCAAAAACACTTCAGCCATTGCAACGAAAGGAAATACCTTTGTATGTCAAGTCTTTTATCGATCCTGAAGCTCCTGGAACCTGCGTTAGCAAAGGGATTGACCTAGATCCTAATGTGCCATGCTTCATTGTAAAAAAGAATCAGGTATTGATCTCACTTTCTACTTTAGACTTCTCGTTCATTGTTGAAGAGAATATCAGTGAAATTTTTAATCTTCTGCATTTATATAAAATGAAAGTGGATGTCATCCAAAATTCAGCCATTAGTTTTTCAGTGTGTATAGATAATAATTACAATAATCTAGAAAAACTATTACATCACCTTAAGGCCAAATTCAAGGTAACATGCGATGATAATGTATCTCTTTACACCATAAGACACTATGATGGCAATGCCATTAAGAGCATTGAAAAAGGCAAAAATGTACTATTGAAACAATTGTATCAAGAAACCGTACAAATAGTGACCAAATAAAGATAATCATTACCTTTAACGTTCTCAATTAACAAAACTAATGGAATTAGTCACTGCCAAAGAAGTTGCCAAAGCCATAAAACTAGATAAATATGGTTTTATTGGTACTTTAATTGGTTGGTTGCTCATGAAAGTCCTAAAGATTTCCTCCCTCAACAAGGTTTACAGAAAGAATAAGCATCTTAGTGATGTACCTTTCTTGAATGGCGTTCTAGACGAATTAGAAATTCGGTTCGAAATTCCGGAAGAGGATCTTAAAAGACTCCCAAAAGATGGCGCATATATTACCATTTCCAATCATCCACTCGGAGGAATTGATGGTATACTGTTATTAAAGTTGATGCTCGAACAGCGTAAGGATTTCAAGATCATAGCGAATTTCCTTTTACATCGTATTGAGCCTTTGAAACCTTATATCATGCCCGTTAACCCATTTGAAGATAGAAAAGATATCAAATCAAGTATATCAGGCTTCAAGAATGCAATACTTCATTTAAGGGAGGGGCATCCATTAGGGGTTTTTCCTGCCGGTGAAGTCTCAACGTATCGTGATGGAAAATTAGTGGTCGACAAACCTTGGGAAGCCGCCGCTATGAAACTGATCCAAAAAGCCAATGTGCCAGTGGTGCCAATATATTTTCACGCCAAGAATAGCAAGCTTTTCTATAAATTATCTAAGATCAATGACACGTTTCGAACTGCTAAGTTGCCATCTGAAGTATTCTCACAGAAAAATAGGGTTATCAAGGTAAGAGTAGGTAAGCCCATTTCCATAAAGGATCAACAAGAACACGCGAGCCTGGAAGAGTTCTCTGAATTCTTAAGACGAAAAACCTATATGCTTTCTAACCCTTACCAAGAAAAAGACAAGATACTAAGCAACATTTCATCAAGCCTTAAAGTGCCTAAAATTCCTAAAAAAATTGTGACGCCAATCAGAATCGCAGTGATGGAAAAAGAGGTTGCACAACTGCAAGAAGATGACTATCGCCTCTTGAAAAGTAAGAATTATGAAGTGTATTTGGCCCCTGCAAGCAAGATTCCCAACATACTTCAAGAGCTTGGTCGCTTGCGGGAAATAACCTTTAGGGAAATCGGTGAGGGTACTAATGAAGCCATTGATCTCGATACTTTTGACACCTATTACCATCACATGTTTCTTTGGGACAGTGACAAAAAAATAATTGCTGGCGCTTATAGAATGGGAATGGGCTCGAAAATATTTGAAAAACATGGTATAGATGGCTTCTATCTTCAGGACCTATTTAGGTTCGAACCAGAATTGTACCCAATGATGAGCCAATCCATTGAAATGGGTCGTGCATTCATTATCAAGGAATACCAACAGAAACCCATGCCATTATTCTTGCTTTGGAAAGGAATCGTACATACCACTTTGCGTTTCCCTGAGCATAAGTACTTAATTGGTGGTGTGAGTATTAGTAATCAGTTTTCAAACTTCTCCAAATCCTTGATGATCGAGTTCATGAAATCGCATTATTACGATCCTTATGTGGCCCAATATGTGCACCCTAAAAAAGAGTTCAAGGTAAAACTGAATGATGCGGATAAAGATTTTGTTTTTGATGAAACGGAAGCAGATCTGAATAAGTTTGACAAGATCATTGATGAAGTAGAGCCTGGTAATCTGCGACTACCAGTCCTTCTAAAAAAGTATATCAAGCAAAATGCGAAACTCGTCGCGTTTAATGTAGACCCATTATTCAACAATGCTGTAGATGGTTTGATGTATATCAAGATCGCTGACTTACCAGAAAGTACCGTACGCCCCGTTATGGAAGAATTTCAAGCTGAATTGGAACGTAAGTTCATGGAGAATCATGATAAGTAGAGTTTTTATTTGTCTTTTTATCTTCATAAATGCCTTTCTTGGTTTTTCACAAGGAATCACTGGCGTTGTACTAGATGCCAAAACAAATGAACCTATTGAAAGTGCTTCTGTATATTTTGACAATACAACCATAGGGACTACTACAAACCAAAACGGAGAATTCTTCATTGAATATAATGAGAACATAAATTCATTGCTCATCATTTCCTATATAGGGTATCAAAAGAACTATATCAGCGATTATAAAGAGTCAATTCAATATAAAGTATTATTGAAAAAGGCCATCAACACGCTTGATGAGGTATTTATTACTGATGACGATGGCATGACAAGAGCCATGAAACTAAAACAATTCAAGGCACAATTCCTTGGCTTTTCTAAAAATGCAAAATCCTGTAAGATCTTGAACGAAGAAGACATAATCCTGCGCTATTTCGAGGATGAAAAACAGCTCACTGCCAGCTCGAGAAAACCCATTTTGATCAGAAATAAAAATTTACAATACCTCATTGCCTTCGACCTGAACGAATTCAAGATCGACTATTCTCGTGTAGACATAGAAAACAACCGTTTAAAACCCAAGTTGATATTATATACTGGGACTTCTCGCTACGAAAATCTCGAAGGAAGCGACAAAAAACAAATACTTAAGAATCGACAAAGAGCTTATAAGGGGTCGAGCCTGCATTTTATGCGTGCGCTTGCAAATGGTAGGCTAGAAGATGAGAAGTACTTGCTGTTTAAAAAAGGTGTTGCCGTAAAAGTAGATGATTACATTGCGATCTCTAAAAATGATCATGATGGATCAACTACGGTCAAACTCAAAGAACCTGTGGTGATTTTCTACGATGGCAAACAGTCCCCAATTGAATGTAAATCAGATGAATTTGTCATTGATTTATATGGTAACCATACCCCAATTGAAAAAGTGATTTTTAGCGGACATATGGGAAGCCAAAGATTAGCAGACTCAGTACCTTTAGATTATGATTTTAATAAAAGTAAATAAACAGGGAATATAAGCCGATGAAAAAATCTGCAAGGTCTAGACTGTAATTATTAAAGAAACTTGAAAGAATAATCCCTAAATTTTAATGATTGAATAATAGCACCTTAAATGTAGGAAATATTCTATAAAAAAAGTTGCGGCAAAACCACAAAAATGTTACGCATAACCCGTAAATATTATCACAAATCCGTGTCGTTAATTCGTTATGACACTTTTTTTAAAGGAGTCAGCAAAATTAATTCTAATAGGACTACAGCTTTAACCCATTGATAATTAATTAGTAGCATATTTAATTATCTTTACTAAACGTTTCAAAACAAAAACCCAGATATGAGCTTTAAAAAACTTCTTTACCTACTCTTGATCCTTACGTTTGGTTGTAATAACGATGAGGACGATTCTTGCCAATATGATACAACATTGGTTACATTGGAAGTTACGGATTTAACCGAAACCACAGCCAGATTAAACGGAACAGTAAGTATTACTTCTTCTAATTGTGAAGCACCAAGTAATGCAACTCAAGGGTTTGTATATGCTACAAGTACACAACCCACAGTATCCGATAACAAAGTGAATGCGAGTGGCACCGACATTACAGCAGTTATAGAAAATCTTGAGTTGGCAACCACATATTATGTACGTGCTTTTTTAGCCAATGATATAGGTGAGTTTTATGGGAATGAGGTGAGTTTTCAAATTACAGAGTTCGCTACTAATCCAGTATATTTAGACGACAACGGGATTACAGTAAAGGCCAGGGATTGGGCACAAGTAGGCGCTACAGGAGAGATTGATGGTGTATCCTATACCGTTATAGATAGACCAATGCTAGATGCCATGCTTGCTAATAACCAATCTATAGTAAATACCTGTACTACAAGAATTACCGATATGTCCGAGTTGTTTAAAACATACTTTAATTTTAACCAAGATATTAGTTCTTGGGATGTAAGCAATGTAACTTCTACACAAGAAATGTTTTATGGTTATGATGACAATGATTATTTTCTTTTTCCTAGAGGAGAATTTAACCAAGACATTGGCAATTGGGACGTAAGCCATGTGACTGATATGGAAGGCATGTTTATGGGTGCGGCGGCTTTTAACCGAGATATTAGTAATTGGGATGTGAGTCATGTGACTAATATGATAAAAATGTTTTATAACTTCAGTTATGACGGAAGTACTTATGACCCAATAGCAGCTTTTAACCAAGACATTGGGAATTGGGATGTAAGCAATGTGACGAATATGAGAGGTATGTTTTTAGGGACTGCTTTTTTTAACCAGGATTTGAATAATTGGAATGTAAGTAATGTGACAGATATGTCCGAAATGTTTCTTAATGCTATTAGTTTTAACCAAGATATAAATGATTGGGATGTAGGTAATGTGACTAATATGGCAAATATGTTTCAAAGTACTGAGTCATTTAATCAACCTATTGGCAATTGGGATGTGAGTCATGTAACAACGATGACTAGTATGTTTGCCGCTGCTGCCGCTTTTAATCAACCAATTGGCAATTGGGATGTGAGCAATGCGACGAATATAGCGGCTATGTTTTCAAGTGCCATTTCATTTAATCAGCCTATTGGCAATTGGGATGTGAGTCATGTGAACAATATAAGCTATATGTTTATTCGAGCTGATTCTTTTAACCAAGACATCAATTCTTGGGATGTTAGCAGCGTAACAAATATGATTGGAATGTTTAGTGAAACTATTGTGTTTAATCAACCTATTGGTAATTGGGATGTGAGTAATGTGACAGATATGAGAAATATGTTTGAAGATGCTGTTGCTTTTAATCAGCCTATTGGTAATTGGAATGTGAGTAATGTGATTAATATGAGCTATATGTTTATTCGAACTGATTCTTTTAATCAAGACATCAATTCTTGGGATGTGAGTAATGTGACTACTATGGAAAATATGTTTAGTGATACTGCTGCTTTTAATCAACCTATTGGTAATTGGGATGTCGGTAGTGTGGGTAGTATGGGAGAAATGTTTAGTTATGCTTCCTCTTTTAACCAAGATATAGGGAATTGGGATGTGAGCAATGTAACCTCCATGCGTTCGATGTATGATCATGCTTCCTCGTTTAACCAAGATCTTTCTAGCTGGGATGTAATAAGTGTTACTAATTGCAATAATTTCTCAAACTTAGCAATATCTTGGACTCTCTCTCAGCCAAACTTTACAAACTGTACGCCTTAAAACAACTGGTTAGGGTAATGAGTCCTGTCTCCCTTAAATAATAGAGAATCGCAAATCATGATAAGTGATTCTCTTTAACAAACCCTTTAAAATAACCTTTAATTTCCTCCCTCGCCTTCAAAAAAGCGGCATGCTTTTCTTTATCTGTTCCTTGCAATTTAGACGGGTCATAAAAATTATAATGTAAGCGTTTGGCGTTCTTACTTGGGATATAAGGACAATTCTCATTGGCGTGATCACATACCGTGATGATATAATTAAAATCTACACCTTTGTATTCATCTACGTGGTTAGACGTATGGTTGGAGATATCAATGCCATCTTCCTTCATGATCGCCGCGGCTCCAGGATTGATGCCGTGGGTTTCGATGCCGGCACTGTACACTTTATAGCTTCTATTATCTAAAAATTCATTTAAATATGCATGTGCCATTTGGCTTCTACAGGAATTACCTGTGCAGAGTACTAATATGTTTGTCATGATTATGCTCGCGAAATCGAGTATCTTTTTAATTAAACTTCAATTATTAAATAGGTCTCGATACATCCCGATAAATTATTGGGACACTCGAACTAACGGTTATTATTACTTAATGTTTTTACTTCGTCGTTCTAGAAAATGATTGTCGTGCCATTTTCCGTTCAGTTTTCCTATTTTTTCCCTTACACCTACAACACGAAAGCCGCATTTTGTGTGCAGATTGATACTAGATGCGTTTTCTGAAAATATACCCGCTTGTAGGGTCCAAAACCCATGGGTTTCACTTTCAGTAATGAGTTGTTTCAATAGCGTTTCACCAATGCCTTTTCCTTGGTATTCATTCTTTACATAAACACTGACCTCCGCGACACCATTGTAAACTTCTCTCTTAGATGCCGGAGATAATAGGGCGAATCCAACGATGTTATCTTCAATTGTTGCGACTATTCGACAGGTATCTATGTACTTATCATCCCATGTTGACCAATCAGGCACCTCCGTTTCAAAAGTCGCAATTCCGGTGTTGATCCCTTCCGCATAAATTCTGGAAACAGCATCAAAATCTTCCTTGACTAAGGCTCTTAAAATTAAACTCATACTAGTTGGCTAGCAACATCCTCCTCCAGGTGTACAGCAAGAATCATCTGCTTCAGCGCCTACAGTTTCAGGAACACCACATTCTTCTTTTGCTTTACAATCTGTTTTTTCAACAGCCAATTTAACAATCAAGTTGTTATTCTTAATGTCGAAATCGTTCACAAATAGTTGTGCTGTGTGAAAAAGGCTATTCCCATACTCAAATTTGACCTCTGCATCTAGTTCGTAAGGCTTCATGGTGCCCACTTTCTTCAGGATGTCAAGTGCTTTAGAACTGGTCATGAATTCCGTTCGGCCTATTTCAGATGGGCTTTCCCATAACTGTATAATGGTTTCTTTCCAGGCATCTGTACGAGCACCACAATCAACCGAATCAATAGTAAGATGTTTCACCTCTGTTATGTGATAATTAGCGGGTACGATTTGATTTGGCGCATATTCAAATAACAGTGATTTGTCTTGATGTTCTGCGAGTAGTGTTAAAAATTCTTGTGTTTTCATTATGTTTGTTTTTATATGTTATCCGTCCGAGTGAGATAATTAGGTTTCCTTACAAGGAACAGCAATTGGATGTGGTTGTATTAAAAAAGTTATTGAATAGTTCTTGAAATTCTTGAAAGCGTTTCATGTTTAGACAGTAGCAAATACTTTTACCCTTAAATGTACCATCTAAGAGTCCTGCATTATTGATCACTTGTAAGTGTTGTGAAATAGTAGGTTGCGACAACCCAATCTCATCCACAATATCATTGCAAATGCAGGATTCTTGCTTACTAATGTATTGCAGGATGGCGACGCGCGCAGGATGCGCAAATACTTTTGCCATATCTGCTATGGCATTGGCGTCTTTGGTATGAATATGTTCTTTTGTTGCTCCCAAATCACTTAATATTGAATGTTATATTGCAATATTACGATAATACTATTAAACAAAAAAGCCAGAACTATATATTCTGGCCTTTATATCTTTAGAACCAAGGTTTTTTACCCACTTGGTATGTGTTGTAAAATTCTTCGTCAGACTTGGTGAGATAGATGATTCCTTCTATAAGACCAACTATTCCAGCAAGACTTGCTCCTATGCCACAAGTGAAAAATCCAAGTACTATTGTCACCGCTAAAAGAATGATGCCTTCCTTATTATACCCTAATATAAACTTATGAACTCCGAGTGATCCTAATAAAATAGCCAATACACCAGCCAAGACCTTCTTGTTCTCTCCAGAATTGAAAGTATCCTTAACACCATCTGAAAATTCCTTAGCAGTTTCTTTGGCATCATCAGCAAATTCTGAAGCCTTTTCTTTTGCTTCGCCAGCAAACTCTTTTGCTTTCTCTTTAGCCTCACCAGCCATTTCACCTGCCTTGTCCGCTGCTCTTTTAGCACCTTCTTTAGCACCATCTAACATATCGTCTAGATCGTCCCCTAAATTTTTATCGTCTGCCATTCTTAATTTTCTTTAATTGGTTAGAAGATTAAAGATACTAAAAAATATGATTTATTGGAAGGCTGAATCCACTGGTTCCCAGAGTTCTATTTTGTTACCATCATTATCCAGGATATATCCGAATTTACCGTACTCATACTCTTCAACATCACCAACAACAGTTACGCCTTCGTCCTTTAATGCGGCTAATAATTCATGTAGGTTCTCAACGCGATAGTTGAACATGAAATCCTTCTTTGAAGGCTCATAGTATTTGGTGTCGGCCGCCATAGGGCTCCATTGTGTTGAACAATCCTTACCCTCTTTATCCTTCCACCAAAACGTACACCCATAATCATCCGTATTGAATCCTAAGTGCGTTTTATACCAATCTTTCGTTGCTTTTGGGTCCTTAGTCTTGAAAAACAATCCCCCAATACCTGTTACTCGTTTTTTCATATCTATTTCTTTTTTAGAACCGTTTCATAAATATCGATATATTCCTCTACCGTCATTTTGGTGCATAAATCCGCTATAAGATCGTATGGGATATCCACTATTTTCTTGAAGCGGATACAACTTTTGCCCATATCTAACTTGCTTTTGCAATGTTTAGGGTACTCAGCTATGAACCAGTCATGTAATTCAGGCCTGCTATATAACCCACTATGATATAAATTGATCGAGTTCTTTTGTGATGCAAAACTCATGAAAGATAATGGTGTTTTTGGGTCACAATGATAGCCATCTGGATATATGGAATGTGGCACAACATACCCTATCATTCCATAAATCATAACTTCTTCAAAACCTTTTGGTAAATTTTCGTTTATGGTTTTTCGCAATTTCTTTAAAGCGCTTTGCCGTTCTTCGGGCACCTGACTTATATAATCTTCTGGAGTGTCTGCTTTATACTGCATAATTTCACTTTTTACGTTGAAGTATCAATCCTGATATCAATGACATAATGAAGCCAATAATTATAACACTCGCGAACATCAAGAACGCCATGAGTCCTGAACCGCCATATTCTGTCATTTGTTTAGTTAGTTCAGCGCTTTTGATCTTGAATTCTTCGGGAGACAGTGTTTTTTCCATGTTTTCCAAAGACTGCGCTAAGTACTCTGTTACAAAATCAGGATTGATTTGTGTAGTATACAAATAGTCAAAAAGGGCAACACCTGCGGCGGCGAATAACGCTATAAGCATCCCTATACCTAGTGCCTTCCCTAAAGATACAGCACCACCATTTTCCTTATCTCGATAGTGTTTAATGCCAAAGTACACAAATAATAGAGAGAGAACCATGGCCGAGTAGCCTAGGACTTCTCCGTACTCAAAACCTACATCTATGCCAATCAGAAAAGGGGCTCCGAACAACACAAATCCTGCTACGAGCGAATACAATCCGTATTTAATTACCGTATTTTTCATATCAAATGATTTGAAGATCAGTTAGTCAAAAGTAGGTCGCAAGAGGAAAAGGAAGCTCATACTAAAGTACTAAATTGTTAATACTTTAGTCGTAATACCCATAAATTAAATAATATTCAAGCCCTTTGAGATTTGGATGGCCTGTGTGCGTCGCTTAGCATTCAGTTTCAATAAAACACTAGAAACGTGGCTCTTGATGGTGCTTTCCGATACAAATAATTTGTTGGCAATCTCCTGGTTAGACAGGCCTAAGGCAATCTCTTGAAGTACTTCATATTCTCGATTGCTCAACCCAAGTTCCTTGATCTTTTGATGGTCAATGGCCTTTGGTTGATCAGTTTCCTAATGGCTGGTTCTTTTGTTGATGAAAACGCCTATAATGAAAAACACGATCGCCACGATAGAAATAACAATCTCTGTTTGGAGATTTCCACGCATCAATGCATATGAACTCAGTCTGAAAAGTATTAACAATGCTAGAATCAAAAGCCCGAAAATGAGAATCGTTTTCTTCACATGATACTTTTAGAAAAACCGTGTTTTTATCTTATCGACTATGGTTTGGGCCAATTTCTCTTTGCTTTCGGTAGTCCACCCAGCGATATGAGGTGTGAGAATGACATTATCTGCTTGCATTAAATATTGAAAGGCTTCAGGTAGATGGGTTCTCTTGCGTTTTCTCATCCATTTCAGTTTAGAACTGTCGGATTTGAAAAAATTCTCAAATGAAGATTTCTCATACTCCAACACATCCAATCCTGCCCCTTTTATTTTACCATCCGCTAATGCCTTGACCAAATCTTTGGTGACAATACTTTTTCCTCTCGCAGTATTCAGCAAATAGAATGGTTTACTAAAATTACTGATGAATTCATTGTTTACCATATTTCTGGTAAGTTCGGTAAGTGGTGTATGTAAACTTAAGACATTGGCTCTTTGTTGCAATGTATTTAAAGACACCTGGGTCGCATTTTCATCTCCTACATTCTCTTTTATATCATAGCATAGCACCTCAACATCAAATCCTCTCAGTTTCTTTGAAAAGGCTTTCCCCATGTTACCATAACCAATGAGGCCAATGGTTTTATCGATAAGTTCTTCGCCTCGATTAGCTTCACGATTCCATTCACCATTCTTAACTTCTTCATTGGCTTTATACAAATTATTCATTAAAGATAATAGCATGCCTAGTGCATGTTCTGCGACTGCATTTCTATTTCCTTCTGGTGCCGAAATAAGATAAACACCTTTTGATTCGGCATAATCCACATCAATGCTTTCTAATCCAGCTCCAACACGTCCTATGAATTTTAGTTTCTTTGCTTTGTCCAAGAAGTGCTTATCAATATCGAAACGGCTTCGTATGACAACACCCTCATAATCATGAATTATTTCTTCAATTGATTCTTTAGAAGACGTGTAGTCTTCATCATTCATAAAACCTAATCCTGAAAGTTGCTGAATTAAGAGTGGATGGTTTGTATCTAGATGGAGGATTTTCAAAAGTTAGATTTTAGGATATTCTGTTTGCGTCTTTTCATGTTGCACCTTACCTGTATGGGCTGTAGAGATCTTCTCGAATAAGAGTAAATGCACTTCTTCATCATTCTTGGTCTTAGGGTTATGTTCTACCCCTTTTGGCACCACAATTATTTCGCCTTCATTAACTACTTCCGTTCTGTCCCGAAATTGCATGTATAATGTCCCCTTGATCACTTGGAATAATTCGTCTTCGTCATCATGGCTGTGCCACACAAATTCACCCTTTATCTTAGCGAGAAGGACCTGCATATTATCTACGGTAGCAATCTGATGTGGATGCCAAGTCTTATTGAATAATGATAGTTTTTCCTTAATGTTCATTGCTTTCATATCATAAAGTTACAAAAGCTTTTGATTAGATTCCTAGGATCAGCTTGGCAATTAGGAAATAGAGAAGAATACCAAAAATATCATTACTCGTAGTAATAAAAGGTCCAGTGGCTATGGCCGGGTCAATGCCTCGTTTGTTCAAGAACAAAGGCACAAAAGTCCCTATGAGTCCTGCGACTATTATCACTGCAACTAAAGAGACTGAAATCGCTAAAGCTTTATCAAGTTCATTTTCATAAACCCAGACAAAAAAGAACAAGAATATGGCTAGTATAAATCCATTCAACGCGGCTAGGAGCATTTCTTTTATCAAGCGATCATTAATACTTCCCTTCACATCATCATTGGCCAAACCTTGGACTATAATAGCACTCGATTGCACCCCAACGTTACCCGCCATGGCCGCAATCAATGGTGTAAAAAAGAAGAGTACGGCATTTTCCGCGAAAGATTCTTCAAACCCTCCCATGATCAAGAATGCCCCGATCCCTCCAAGCAACCCTAAGAACAACCAAGGTAGTCGTGCCCTAGTGAGTTCAAGAATGGTATCATCTGCTTCTACTTCTTGAGTGATACCTGCTGCTAATTGGTAGTCTTTATCTGCTTCTTCTTTAATAACATCTATAATATCGTCGATCGTGATTCTTCCTAAAAGGGTTTGGTTTTCGTCTACTACTGGAATAGCTTCCAAATCATATTTTGCCATGACCTTTGCTACTTCCTCTACATCCTCTTCAGCCTTGACATAATCGACATCAGACTTATAAATGTCTGAAATTTTCTGCTCACTTTTAGCAATTATTAGGTCTTTCAGGGATAGACGACCAATGAGTTTCTCTTCTTTATTGACGACATAAATAGAATGCACTCTAGTGACATTTTCTGCTTGTATCCTAATACGTCTTAAGCAACCCGCAACGGTCCAGGTTTCATATACTTTTACAAGCTCTTTTGCCATAAGGCCTCCTGCAGAATCTTCGTCATAGGCCAACAATTCTTGGATATCTGCTGCGAGTTCTTCGTCTTCTATCTGGGCAATAACCCTTTCTTGACGTTCTTCCGGAAGTTCCGCGATAATATCTGCGGCATCATCGGTATCCAGCTCTTCAATCTCTTCCGCGATTTCTTTTGCCGAAAGTGACGCCAAGATTTTTTCTCGATCGTCATCATCCAACTCCATCAAGATGTCAGCCGTTTTTTCGCTATCGAGCAACTTGATGATATACGTCGCTTGATCTATACTAAAATCATCAAATATTTCAGCGATATCGGCAGGATGAAATTCGGAAAGCAAGGCAAGGGTGCCCTTATCATCCTTGTTTTCAACAAGAAAGAGCACTTGTTCGATCAACTCATCCGTGATCTTGAATTGTATGTTTTCGTTATTTTCTGACATGAGATTTCTGGACAAGCTCGAAATGACAAAACTATTTATTTCTTGCTATCGCCTTCTATTAATAGTGTTAGCTCAATGAACCTCTTAACGCTCAATTGTTCTGGACGCTGGCCAAAGATAACATCTTCTCTTAAATTATCGCTTAGATCAAGAGTTTTTAGGCTATTGCGTAATGTTTTGCGCCGTTGCTGAAAAGCAGTCTTCACTACTCTAAAGAACAATTTCTCATCACAAGGCAATTCATAGTCATCTTTTCGGATTAATCTAAGAACACCTGATTCGACTTTTGGTGGTGGATTGAACACTTGAGGTGGTACTGAAAACAAATACTCGGCATTGTAGAATGCCTGCACTAATACTGAAAGTATGCCGTATACCTTGGATCCTTCCTTATGACAGATACGCTCAGCAACCTCTTTTTGGAACATCCCGGTAAATTCTGGAATTTGGCGGCGAAATTCTAAAGTCTTGAAAACTATTTGAGTTGAGATATTATAAGGGAAATTTCCAGTGATCGCGAATGATTGATTCTTGAAGATTTGATTTAAATCATACTTAAGGATATTTTCTTCAATGATCCGTGATGCTAGATTCAGGAAATTGGCTTTCAAGTATTCAACTGATTCCGGATCAATCTCTATAACATAAGTGGTGATATCTTTTTTAAGTAAGTACTTCGTGAGCATACCAGTTCCGGGTCCGATTTCCAAGATCATATCATAGCCATTCAATGTCAAGGTATCAGCAATTTTTTGAGCGATGTTTTCATCAATCAAGAAATGTTGCCCTAAGTGTTTTTTGGCTCTAACGCTCATATAAAATTGTAAATTTTCTAATTAAAGTTGACAGTATACTCATCCACGACCTGCAATTCTGTTCGGAATGCCAGCATTTTATCGGCAAACTTCTTCATACCATCCGTTCGTAATCGCTCAGCATCTTCCTTGTAATAGGCATCTAGGGCTTCCCGTGAGTAGGACCTGTATTGCACAGAATATGTGTGGCCGTCCATGTCTTCTTCTAACAAGACTTTCGTCAAGGTCGCTTTATCAAATTTCCCGGTAGCCAATACCTGAGGAATATGTTCTTTGATCCAAATGAGCCATTCGTCGTGCACAGATTCATCTATATTTATCGTGACGTTATATATTATCATTACTAGTTATTTTCAAGAATATAAAGTCGATTCACCTAATCTCAAAACTGATAAATCACTTCAAAAGGTTTTTGCAAATAACAACAGTTCTTCATCATCATCAAAAGGAATGACCATTTTTTCGAAAGACAACCCAAGTTTTTCCAATAATTTGATAGATGCTATATTGGTTGGTAGAGTTATGGCCAAAACTTTTTCTTGTTTGAAGTCCTTCTCGGCGAGTTTTAGGATTTCAATGGAAGATTCGTATCCGAATCCTTGATTTTCATATTCAGGAAGCATAGCGAAACCGATATCTGCATGGTCAAAATGGTCTCGCTTGTATAAACCACAAGAGCCAATGGTCTTTAAATTGGCATCTCTCAATTGTAGTTTGTAGGCACCAAAGCCATTCTCAATATAACTGGTTAAAATGGATTCCTCAATACGCTTCTTGGCATCTTCAATAGCGTGTATTTCTCTGTCACCAATATACTTGATCCAATTCGGGGTGTTGACTAGATCGAGATAAAAAGGAGCATCATTACTCGTGAACTCCGATATTACGAGGCGCTTAGTTTCAGCAACAATCATAGTGTTCAGTTAATTATATCTCCTCGAAGTGCCCGAAATGATTTACGAGCCTCGACAAAATATATACTGTCTTGATGATCGAAAATGATCTGTTCATAAAGTGGTTTCGCCTTTTCAGGCTGTTGTAAATGCCTGTTATATATTTCTGCAAGGTTAAATAGGGCGTCATCGGCTAGAATATCATCTCTATAATTTGCAATGATTCTTTGATAATTTGACGCTGCCGACTCATATTGCACCTTTGACTCATAAAGCTTGGCTTGCATAAATAAGGCTTGGTCTTCAATAGTCTCTCCTTTATGCTCCTGCAACACCTCTGAAAGTAAAGTAATCGCTTCATCTATTCTATTTTGAAAAGACAGTAAATCCGCTTTGGCATACTTACGCAAAGCAGTTTGCAAAGAATCTTCAAATTTATTATCCGAAATCAATAGTTTAAGATCCAAGGCATCATTTGCAATAAGTTGGGATGTGGACGATTTCAATATCTTTAATTGAGATTCTGCCCAATCAAAATCACCTTTATAATAGCTCGTTTTTGCAATCTTGAATCGAGCTTCTTGTGCCAAAGTACTATTCTTGATGTTTCGCTGAACTTGTGTGTAGTAAATTAGTGCCTCGTTGAATTTTTCTTGAAAAGCAAGAATATCGCCTAATTCTAATTTGATTTTACCCTCATCTAATTTAGATAGGCGCAGGTTCAAGCTTTGCTTCAATAAGGACGTCGCTCTCTGAGTATCATTCCTGTAAAATGCCAAGAAATGCGCATAGGCAATTTGAAGGTCTAGCGTCTGGTTAAACCTCCCAAACTTATCAAAAAGAACATTATATGCATCTTCGATCTTATTAAACTCCATAGGCTCTATGGTTTTGGTCTCTAAATCCAATAAATATTTATGCGCTTCTAAAACAACCTCTGTATTCTGTGAGTTTTCTATTATGTAATTAAGTATATTCTTCGAGGTTGCCACCTGATTTTCCTGTATGGTGATCAGTACGAGATCAACCATGCGTTGCAAACTTTCTTTCTCTCTTTTATATATGGCTTTTTCTTGACTAAACGCTTTCTTATAATCTCGTTGTTGTATGAATAGCCAACTTAATAATTCGTTCCAGAGAATATCTGGTTCACTTTGTATTTTCTTAAGCAGGGTCTTTCGCAATAAAATGTTGTTTTGATCTTGACCATCTTCACTTATAAAACCACTAATGGATCTCTTTGCATTATTAACATAACTTCTATTCTGTTGAATGAAATTTATATAACCTATGAACATCTTTTCAATATTACCTTGCTCACCATGTATTCTTGCGAGTTGTATATTGAAATTAAACTTTGGGTTAATCTCCATAGCCAGTTCGTAAACAGATATGGCTTTATCTAAAAGGGAGTGTTTTTCGAAACTCTGAGCAATACTATACGCATAATTTGCATTGCCTTTTAAGATCACAAACGACTGATCATAAGATTCTTCAGCTTTGATTGCATCTCCTTTTAAGGAATAATTATATCCCAACTCGACGAAAAGCACTGGTTGTCTTGTTCTTTCTATTCGTTCAAGTAAAAGTTCTTCTGCTTTATCAAATTCCTCAAGTTGCTGATGAATCTCAACAATTCGAGAAATTAAATTATGCTTCTTTGGATCTTTTTTTAGTAATTTCTGATAAGAGACGAGAGCCTTTTCAAATTCTCCGCGTATAAAATAGTCTTTAGCTATTTCTTCAGATTGTCCGAAAGAAAGCGTTGATAGAAATAAACATATAGCAATTATAAGACGCATAATGGTAAATATAACAAATGTGCTAACGACTTAATCTAAACAAAATGATAAAAAAAAATGCCTGAACAAATGTTCAGGCATACCAACCAAAATAAATGTGCTATTAATCAAATTTTATTTAAAAATGATTCAATTATCTTGTTATTGGCGCTTTTTATTGATTTATCGAATTGTACGTTCATCATTATACTACTTGATATTACCGTCCAAGAATAATCTTCTAAACTAAAAGACTTTACTTCGAAGGTTCCACCAACATTTGTTTTTCCATCAATATTGTGTTGTTTGGTTTGATTAATGAACACAATATGGTCAGCGCCATTATCGATGGCTATTTGATACATGGCATTAGGGAATTTTCCAGAAAGAATTGCATAATCAGCCTCTATTCCTTGAGTTGCTAATTCTTTTTTCAATGCACTTCCATAATGCTCCATGAATTTCTTAGTCGCAGATGCGCTTTTTACAACAACATAAACTTTAGAAACTTTGGTTTCAGTTGTAGAAGGGTTAGTTTTATCATTACCTGTATTGGCAAATGAAATTTGACTCACCATAACTATTAAAGTGGCAAGTAGTAGGATACGTTTTAGATTCTTCATGATGTCAGTCTTTAGATTTGGGACTGCTAACATCAGTAATATATTCTGTAAAACAATAAAAAGAATGAAATAATCGTTGAACGGCGTATTTTACTTACATTTTATCGGTAAAATATGTATTTTCTTACAATTTTTTTTAAGAAAAATTTACCTTAATTGGAATTCAATTGCACTAATTCAGTTTTGTTTTTAATTCTAATTTTCAATCTTTCAATCTTGATCAAAAGCAATTCTGTCTTTTTTCTTTGTTCTATATATTCTTCAATAAGGTCATTGTATTGAGCCGTTTCATCATCTAAATTAGCACCAACAGTTTCTTCATTGTTAACGTTCATGGTTGTTGTTGGCTCAATATTAATCGAAGAGAGTATCTTCTCTGTAAAAGCTTTTATGGATAGATCTACAGTAATATTACAATTGCTATTCCCATGATCCACCCATATGTAAGGCGTTTCTTTAAGGTTATAAGATTGGATCTTATATTTCCCTCCCATTTTAATCATTGAATTAGTAACGCGATTGTCCATTGAATATTTTGCTATCTGTTCAATAAGCAACAAAACATCATAATCTCCAGAATACGCGGTCTTAAAAATCTTTGCTTGGGGAAGAGGTTCTGATCGTCGGTATGTTTCGATCTCAACGGCCACATTTTGAAGATTTAGATCAGCATTGATCTGTTCTTTAAATTTTTCCAAATGCAACTGATTCTCTTCAGATCGTATTAGTATAAATACTTTTTTGAGAACCGAGGGCTCTTCAAAAGAAACCGAGGGCTCTTCAAAAGAACTTGTTAATGCAAAACTATTCAGGTTAAGTACAGTTGAGAAAAGGAGCAGCCAAATAAATTGTCTGCTTTTCATTTCGAAGGGATTTTAATATTACTTTTAAAGGGGAATAAAACTAGGGTTTTTTTTTTAAAGTTCTAATGTTTATTTAATTTATATCACCCCGTCCTAAGTAAATTCTAGCCAAACATACTACTACATTCAACTGTTCCAATAAAATATCGATAAATCAAGAAAAAAATTCGATGACATGCAAAATGCCACAAAAAACACCGATAAGCTGTAAAATTTGGCCATATTCTTGACGATATGACTCCTTGATTATACCCATATCTGTATTTTAGCTTTGGGCTAAATGCTTCTGCAGATAAAATACATCATAGCCTAAGCTACTGTATAACCATAAATTATGGTCTGCTAATAAACCGCAGATTACTGTAAATAATTATAAGTAAAGTAGTACTAAAAAATTCCTGAAAAGCCAAAGCACTTTAGTGAATCACTTTTTTCTTGAATCGCTTTGAGAATTTATCAAGCTCTTTATCAGAGCCTAGGTTACATTTATCGACTCCTAATTCTGTCCAAGAATCATTTCCTGGCTTTAAGAAACTCATACGAAATTCAGATTCTCCTAGATCACTATAACCTGTCTGCTCAAGTAATACAATATGACCGTATTTCCGTTTCAGTTTTGACAATATCTTAGAAGGAGATACATTATCACTAGTATCATAAATTACTGTTTTCACATCTATATCAGCAGTTTCAAAGTCAAATTCCAAGAATTCCTTTAGGTCCTTGAACAATCTATTATCCAATTCATTACCTTTTATTATTACATAGGTCCTTTTACTAGTTGCCAATTCTTCAGCCTCAACTTTCTTTATTCGCTCTTCTTCCTTGCGTTCTTCTTCTGCATTGCGTTCTAGTTCCTTCTTCTGCTCAGCAAGCAATTCGGTTTGGCGTTGTTCTTCAATTTTCTTTTCCTCAGCCAATCTTTTTACTTCGGTTTTCTGTGCCAGCAATTCGGCTGCTTTTATCTGCTCCAATTTCAGTTCTTCCGCTTTTCGTTCTTGCTCAGCAATTCGACCCGCCTCTTTCTGCTTCTTTATTAATTCATCTTGCTTGCGCTTATTTTCCTTTCTTTGTATCTCCGCAGTTCTCTTGGCTTCCTTCTTTTGTTCAACTAACAATTCTGCTTGGCGACTTTCTTCGACCAATCTATCTCTCTCTTTTTGTTTCTCAAGCTCTGCTAATCGCTGGGCTTCCTTGCGCTGCAATTCTAGTTCCGCTTCTTTCTTTTGTGCCTCCAGCTTCTCTTCATTGGCAAGTCTCATTTCTAATTCTTCCTTAGCTGCCAAAGCCTCCGCTTTTTCACGATCTAATGTCAGTTGTTCCTCTTTAGTTTGTTCTTCTGCCAAACGCAAAGCTTCTTTTTGTTGCTCTTCCAACTCCGTAGCTTGACGTTCTTTTTCTTGCTGTTCCACATTGGCAATTCTCTTAGTCTCTATTTGCTGTTCTAGCAGTAATTCTGATTGCCGTTGCTCTTCAGCTAGTCGTTCTCGTTCTTTTTGTTTTTCAAGCTCTATTAATCGTTGAGCTTCCTTGCGCTGCAATTCTAGTTCCGCTTCTTTCTTTTGTACCTCCAGCTTCTCTTCCTTGGCAAGTCTCATTTCTGATTTTTCCTTAGCTGCCAGTGCCTCAGCTCTTTCCCTCTCTACTATCAGTTCCTCTTTACGTTGTTGTTCTGTCAAACGCAAAGCCTCTTTTTGTTGCTCCTCCAACTCCCTAGCTTGACGTTCTTTTTCTTGTTGTTCCACCTTGGCAATTCTCTTGGCCTCTCTTTGCTGTTCTAACAGTAATCCTGATTGTAGTTGCTCTTCAGCTAGTCGTTCTCGTTCTTTTTGTTTTTCTAATTCTGCTAATCGTTTTTCTTCTATACGACGTGCATCAATGCGTTCTTTTTCGAGCTTGTCAGCTTGACGTTGTTCTTCTATACGTTGTGATTCGGCTAATCTTTCTGCTTTACGCTGTTCTTCCGCTAATGACACCTCTAGGCGTTTTTGATTTTCAGAACGTACACGTTCCGCCTCTACTTCCTCCTTAGCTAAACGTTTTTCCTCTTTAAACTGTTCAGCAAGTTTAGCTGCCTCCTCTCTTTCTTTCTCTGATTTTTCTTCAAAAAGTTTTTGTTGCTCCAAACGCTCTGTCTCTCTTCTTTGCCTATCTAATTCTACCTGCTTTTTTCGTTCTGACAATCTTTGGGTTTCAGCGAGTTCTAATGTTTTTCTATTTTCTATGGCTCTTTGCTCAGCTTCTTTTCGTTCTTCTGCTATTTTTTCTCTTTCTTTCTCTCTTTCTAATTCAATTGATCTTCTTGCTTCCTTACGCTGTTTTTCGAGCTCTTCAATCTTCAATCGTTCTTTCCTTAACTTCTCTTCAGCCAACTGACGCTCTTGCTTAAGCTCAGCAGCCATGGCTTCCGCATTTGCTTTTGCATCCTCTAATTCTTTTTCTAATCTTTGCTGTTCAGCTAATCTTTTCGCTTCTCTAAGCTGACGTTCTTCTTCAGCAGATTGACGCCCTTGTTCTTCTAACCTTTTGGACTCTGCTAACTTTCGCTCTTCATCCTGCTCTTCAGTTATTAGTCTTGTAAGGTTTAAATCTTCTTGTTGCTTTTCTTCATCCAATCGCCTCGCCTCCTTTTGCTCAGCCGTCAAGGCTTCTGCTTTTTCGCGCTCCAACATAAGCTGTTCAGTTTGACGCTGTTCCTCCGCTAATAGCTCTGATTCTTTAAGTTGCTTCTCTAGCTCTATGGCTGCTATACGTTCTTTTTCTATTTGTTCGGCCTTGGCAGTTCTCTTTGCATCTCTTTGCTGTCCTGCATTTAATTCTGCTTGACGTCGTTCTTCAGCAAGTCGTTCTCTTTCTTGTTGGCGTTCCATTCCTGCCAATCGTCTCGCTTCCTGTCGCTGAGCTTCTAATTCGGCAGCCTTACTTTGATCTTCAACCTTCCTTTCTTCAGCCAGTCGTCTCGCTTCCCGTTGCTCAACTGCCAAGGCTTCTGCTTTTTCTCGTTCCCATTCAATTCGTTCCGCTCGGCGTTGTTCTTCTGCCACTCGCTCTGATTCCTTGCGTTGCTTCTCTAGATCTGCGGCTTGACGTTCTTTTTCCTTTCGTTCTACTTCGACCAGTCTTGCAGCCTCTCTTTGCTCAACTGCCAAGGATTCTGCTTTTTCTCGTTCTAGCTTAAGCTGTTCAGTCCGACGTTGCTGTTCTGCTAATCGTTCAGTCTCCAAACGTTGCCTATTGAGCTTTGCTTCATTAAGTTTTTCCTCTCGTTCATTCGCCTTTGCCAATTTTAGAGCTTCCCTTTGTTGTTCGGCCAATAATCGGGCTTTACGTTGATCTTCCTGTTTCTTTGCTATGGCTAGCCTTCTGGCTTCTCGTTGCTGAATAGCAAGTGCTTCAGCTTTTTCCCTTTCTAATCTAATCTGTTCCGCTTGACGCAGCCTTAGACTCTCTTTCGTCTCAGTATCAGCAAGGTTTTCTTCTTCTTTTTGAGGTTCTATTTGAGCTAAACCGGTAGTTTCTTCCTTTTGTAAATTAGATTCTTTCTCTTCAATTTCTTCTTCTTGTTTCTTTTTTTCAATACCGCTCTGAGAAGCCAACGCATCTTTAAGTTCGGCCCGTAACTGCTTGGCTTTTTCCCTTCTCTCAAGCTCCTTAAGACGGTTTTCTTCTCTTTCCCTTGCTTTGCTTTCAGCGGCTATACGACGTTCTTCGAGAATCAGTGCTTTACGCTTTTCATTTTCCTCTCTTACCCTTCTCATAGCATAAGTAGACTCCTCTTTAATGTCCTTTCGTTTTACCTCAACCTCTGCCAAACGAGCACTTTCCAGTCTTATCTTCTCTGCTTCCTGTCTTTTTCGTTCATCGATTTTTGCTCCATAAACTTCTGCTATCTGCTTCTGTTTTTCAACCTTATTTTCTTTTTTGGTTAATTCTGCTGTCTTATATTGAGCAATGCGCTGTTTCTGTTTTTGGGTTTGCAATTGTAATAACAACTTGTTCTCAACGATCTTTCTTTTTTGTTCTTCTTCGGCAACTCTTTTCCTTTCTTCTTTAAGGTCTTGACTTATTTTTTCTAATTCAATATCAGTTGTATTACTACTTAGATCGGCAAGGACATTACTTGATTCTGAGAAGGATGCACTGTCGCCTATGGTGTTTTGAACAATTTTCTTTGAGAATTGCAATACAGAAGATGCTTCTTCAATGTTACAGTTTTCTTGAGTGACATTAGCAAGATCTGGATTTTGCGATTTTACGACATAGGATCGTATTTGATACGTATTTTTTGAATCACCCAAAGACTGATCCACCAAGTCAATTATAACAATATAATCGTATTGTTCCTCAATAGCTTTGTCGAATACCTTGTCTGTACTCCAGGTTTCATAAGGTTTGTAAACCGTGAATTCCGCATCTATTCCATTATCAAGAAAATCAGATGAAAGAATAAATCTCAAGTTTCGAATATTCTCTTCAAATCCTTCTAAACTCAAAACTACATAGGCTTTAGGATTAACCGGATTTTTCAATGAATTTGATCTCTTCACTGACTTATTTGCATAGCAAAAAGACGTTGAAATAAATATGCAGATAACTATTAATAATCTCATTGTAGAAAAACTTGCATATGCAAGTTAAGAAAAAGCAGTAATTATCCTAGTTTGAGAGATATTCGGTGATTTTTTTCGACAACTGCTTCAAATCTGCTTTTATTCTAAGATTATAAGAATGAGATGAAGCCGCTTTCCAATCTGGATCTTTTTGCCTATTAACAAGACTAATTTGATATTTTGACGCACCATCTCCAACATATTCTAATTGATCGATGAGTATCATAACATTGTTCTCTTCAGAAAGATTTGGTAATATACTATCTAAAGTAGTAGATCGACCCTGTTTAAAAATCACCGCCTTTGATTTGATCTTGGCAAGCATAAAATCAAATTCAATATGATTCTCTAAATCCTCAAATTGCTTTTTATCTTCTTCTTTACCTCTTATTATTATAAATGCATTCGGATTGTCTATTGATACTTTAGTGATGTTTGAAGTGGCAGTTTCAGAATCTGTCTTTTTATCTGATGATTTTTTGGTTTCTAATGCCAATCTTCCCTGTTCTTGTTTTTGTAATTCCTGCAGTCGTATTTCTGCCAAACGTTTCTCCTCCAATCGCTGTGCTTTTAGCAAAGCTTCCTGACGCTTATTCTCTTCTTCTCTGGATTTACGCTTCGTAGTACGTTCCTCAATAGCTAAAGCTTCGGCTTGCGCTTCATCCATCTTCGCCTGCTTCTTACTTTGTTGCTCAAGAATTTCGGCCTCACGCATCTCTTCTTCTAGCCTAAGTTTAGCAAATCGTTGGGCTTCTTTTTTCTGCTTAACTAATTCCTCTGCCTGACGTCTTTCTTCAGCGATTTCTGCCTTGATCCTTTTTATGTCTTCTTCAGACAATCTTGACTTTTCTTTTCTTTGCGATTCAAGTTCCTCCTTAAACCTCCTTCTCTCCTCTCTTTCAAATTCTTCAAGTTGTCGCCTTTCTTCTTTTCGTACCAATGCTGCTACTGTACTCTCTTTTCGTTTTGCTTCTTTTAGTTCCGCATTGCGCCGTTTTGTTTCTTCTCTTTGACTTAGGCGCTCTTCTCTAGTAGGTTCTTTTGGGATAGAGTCCACTTCTGCAACAGGTGCATTTAAAGCCTCTTCCGCTTCGCGTTTTTTTATTACCTCTCTCTTGGCTTCATATGCTTCAGCAATTTCTCTTTGCCTCTGCCTTTTTTTAAGAGCTGCGTCTTCAGCTTCTATTTCTGCAATCCTAGATTTTTGCTTTTGTGTTTCAATCTCAAGTTTAAGCTGGTTCTCGAGTATGATTCTTTCTTCTTCCGCTAATCTTGTTCTTGTTTTCTCTTCCTCTAATTCTCTTCGGAGTTTTTCAATTTGAGATGTCTTGTTCTGCGAAGAGTCTATATTTACAAAAGGGTTTGAGTCTTCATAACTCGCCATGTCATTAAATTCAAAATCATGGCCTTTGAAAACCGCTTGATTTCCAACGATGCTTTTAATAACTTCTCGAGAAAATTTCTGGACAGAAGGAATGACCGATAAGTTAACCGCAGATTGCCCATGGTCCAACCAGTATGGGTCTGAAGATTTGACATGGTAAGATTTTATTTGATACTTACCACCTAATTCGGTCTGGTTATCAATTGTGAATTTTGCAACTTGATCTATTAATATGATATAGTCATATTGTCCCTCATTAGCTTTATTGAAAATCTGATTTTGGTTCCAATATTGCTTCGCTCTAAACAGCGAATAATCAGTTCGGACATTATTTTCTGCAAAATCTGATGATATAATATCTTGTGCCCTTTGTACATTGGCAGGCCCTCCTTCGGATCTTATGACAACATAAGCTTTAAGAGCAGGGAAACTAGACGTGTCCCCATTATTTGACACCGGCGATTTGCCACTACCGCAACTAAACCATAAGGTTAAAAAGCACGTAATTATTAAGCCTCTTATTCTTAAAAAATACATTAATCGATAGTTTTGAAACCTGTGTAAGGTACTAAAACTTCTGGGATTTCAATTGTATTAGCAGTTTGGCAATTTTCTAAGATGCCCGCCAGTACTCTCGGGAGAGCCAATGAACTACCATTTAAAGTATGAGCCGTTTGATTTTTTCCATCTTTATTCTTGAATCTTAATTTCAACCTATTGGCCTGAAAAGTTTCAAAATTCGAGATAGAACTTATTTCAAGCCATCTATCTTGAGCCGTTGAGAATACCTCAAAATCATAGGTCAGGGCAGAAGTGAATCCAAGATCACCTGCACATAACCGCAATATTCGATATGGAAGTTTCAATTCTCGTAAAATGTTCTTGACATGATCAACCATACCTTCTAATGCCTTATATGAATTATCAGGATGCTCCACACGTATGATCTCGACCTTGTCAAATTGATGTAACCTATTCAACCCACGGACATGTGACCCATAACTTCCTGCTTCTCTTCTGAAACAAGGTGTATAGCCAGTAATGGTTTGAGGAAGGTCTTTCTCGTCCAACAAAACATCACGAAACACATTAGTGGCTGGTACTTCGGCAGTTGGGATGAGATATAGGTCATCTTCTGTAACATGATACATTTGTCCTTCTTTATCAGGAAGTTGTCCAGTACCAAAACCGGAAGCAGCATTGACCAGATAAGGCACTTGATATTCTGTATAACCCGCAGCAGTGTTCTTGTCTAGAAAATAAGCGATCATAGCCCTTTGCAATTTTGCTCCTTTTCCTTTATATACAGGAAAGCCTGCTCCTGTTATCTTATTTCCTAATTCAAAATCGATTATGTCAAATTTCTTTGCCAATTCCCAATGAGGCAGAGCATTCCCGCCAAGGTCCGGAATTTCACCCTCCCTAAATATTTCTTCATTATCATCTTCAGTATTCCCTTCTGGCACAGAATCATGAGGCACATTAGGGATAGTATATAATAGCTCGTTCAGCGCTTCAACCTTGGAGTTCAAGGTTTCACTTAATTCTTTGGATCGATCTTTTAATTGGCCTGTTTTTTCTTTTAAGAGATTTGCCTTTTGTACTTCTCCAGATTTAAAAAGCATCCCTATTTCCTTGGAGATGGCATTGGATTCTGAAAGCACATTATCGAGAACAGATTGCGTTTTCCTCCTCTCTTCATCTAACCTAATGACATCTTCAATGATCTGATTTGCATCAAGATTGCGCTTGGTCAATCCTTTAATGACTAAATCTTTATTCTCTCTAATATATGGTATTTGTAGCATGATAACTTTTATAGAACGTCAAAATTATGAAAGATCATTGGATAATGACTTACTAATTTTTAGTTATTCTGAAGGCAATATCCAATCACTATGCTTTAGGGCTTGCCACTTGATTGCAGCAAGGTCTTCCTCTGGATCAATAAACTGTTTAAAGGGCTTACCATTAACACTAAGTCTTGAGTTAACGAATACAGAAATTTGCATTCCTTGTTTTGCGTAATCCTTTTTTAATTTTTGAGCAAATTGCCAAATGACATCCGGTTTTGTGCTAGCCAAACGTTTTTGCTTTGGTGTTAAATACTCGTCTAATTGCACCGGAATGGTATTGCCTTTATTTTTGTCAACGATTTTATATGATATTGAGCCTAATTTTGATCTTAACATCATCCGCCATGACAATCTGTGACCTTCCTCAGTCCATAACACATCATCCGCAATGAACCAATGCCTCAATGGCAACCCGATCTGAACAATAAAATATATGGATGCGACAAGAAGCAACTGTTTTCTGTAATTAGGTATAATGATTTCATCCTTAACATAGAGCTCTTTTTTCTTTAAAAACAACTTCTGGATTACCCTTGGTTCAAAGAAAAACAAGGTGAATGCCAATGAAAGATATGGAAATATCCCTATTTGAAAAACAATGGAATTGAATATATGGAAGAAAATGGATGCGAAAAACGCCCACTTTCTTGTCCGTTTCCAAAGCAGTAACGGAACAATTAAAAGGTCGAACAATATACCGGCATAAGTTATAAAATACAAAAACCATTCTTTTTGAATAACCCCTCCAATAATAGGGTAATCTTTCCTCGAAGCCATAAGATTCTTGGCAACTGTAAGGTCGAGCCAATCCGGGTACATTTTAGCCACCGATGCATAGGTATATACTATAAACAATTGCAAGATTATGAGGAGTATACACCATTGGGACATTGAGTTTTTCTTGATTGCCGGATTGCGTTTAGCATCCATTGAATAGCACGTATTTGCTGGTAGTAGCATCATAATAGTACTAATCAAGATCAATAAATAATAATGGTTATTGTATGCCGATTTTTGCATAAGATAAGTACCTGTCCATAATAAAGTGAAAGAGAATATGGCAATTCTGTATCTATAACCAAGCATGACCATTATGGAAAAGATCCCCATGACCAAATAATACAGATACATGCCCGAGCCGGGAAGTGGCTGGAGCCATTCAAATCCAATAAAAGTAAAAGTAAATTCAGGGTCTACAAGTATTCGTTTCACCCATCCTGTGAAGATAGCGCCGACGGATTCGAGGAAAATCAACAACCCAAATAATATCCTAAAAACGATTAGGGCACTGTTATCAATTTGCTTAAACAGAAATTTATCAAGTAGCATTTTGTCCTAAGTATTTCAAAGCAGATGCCTTGTCTTTTAGCAACTGATGTTTGAGAACTTCCATCGATTCGAATTTTTGTTCATCTCGCAATCTTGCTAGCATCTCAACTTGGATCTTCTCTCCATAAATATCCTCATCAAAATCAAAAAAATTAATTTCGATAGTTTGCTTTTTTCCGTCTACTGTTGGGTTGGTACCAATATTCATCATTCCATACAATACCTTTCCGTGACGATTGCATGAAATCGTATACACGCCTCCTTTTGGTATAAGTTTATAGGATTCCTCAATATGTAGATTGGCGGTAGGGAAATTAATGGTTCTACCAAGTTCTTTTCCTTTTGCAACGACTCCGGTAAGCATAAATTTGTAGCCAAGATATGCATTGGCTTTTTCGAGGTCTCCTTCACCCAATGCTAACCTTATTTTGGTAGAACTAATCGCTACTTCATCAATATCCTGAGCAGAGATCTGATGCACTTTGAATCCAAATGTTTCACCAAATTCATTTAAGTCATTGATATTAGCCGCTCTGTTCCTTCCAAATCTATGGTTGTAGCCGATGATCACTCGTTTCGCATTTAACTTGTTAACGAGTATATCCCGAACGAATTCCACTGCCGAAATCCTAGAAAATTGTTCCGTGAATTTTTCAATGATCAAATAATCCAACCCAAGTCTTTCAAGAATTTGACTCTTTTCGTCTAGGGTATTGATCAATTTAATGTCTGTGTCTTTCTGCAATACCATTCTCGGGTGTGGAAAAAAAGTAAGCACAACCGATTTTAAATTGTTGCTATGCGCTTTATCAATTAAAGACTCAATGATCTTTTTATGGCCTAAATGAACACCATCGAAAGTACCTATGGTTACTATTGAATCTGACTTAAAGTCATTAACTTGAATATTGTTAAATTCTATCATACGTTAAGAATCCACGCAAAAAAAGATTAAATTTATTTGGCATAATCAAACCAAAAATGAATCATGAAGACAAAATTACATTATGTTTTTTCAATTACCTTGTTTTTTATGGCCTTTTCGATGTTCTCGCAAAACGCCTATTGGAAACAAAGTGATAAAACAACTCAGAACACTATTTTGAGTAATCTAGATGATGAAAATTACACGGTTTTTGATCTGAATATAGAAGAATTAAAACAAGAATTGATTGGCGCCCCTATAAGGGGTCAATTTAGCGGACGCTCAAATACTGTATTAGAATTTCCGAACGATAGAGGGACTCTCGAAAAATTTAGAATAATTGAAGTTCCTACGCTCTCAGATGAACTTGCTTTGCAATTTCCTGAGATCAAGACCTATCTCGGTTTTGGCATAGATAATCCAGGGGCGAGAGTACGATTTAGTGTTACTCCAAGAGGGCTGAAGACAATGACTTCTTATGTTGACAAACCAATGGTCTTATCCCAACCAATGGTTCCGGGTGTGATAAATCAGAATATAGTCTATAATAGAAATGCAGATCCTAACCGAGAAAAATCCTTTGCTTGTTTGACTGAAGATATCCCCAATATCATCACTGAAAGAAATGCATCAAGGGATGCCAACGATCAGTTGCTTAGGACTTTTAGAATGGCGATTTCTACACCAGGAGAATACACTAATTCCGTGGAAGGAGGAGGTGACCCAACCTCAGCTTTAGCAGCCGTTGTAGCAACATTGAACAGAACCAATGAAGTATTTGAAGTCGATATGGCAATTACATTCAGCCTTGTAACTGGTACAGGGATTATTTACCCAAATGCCGCTACAGATCCTTATACCGGTAGTTATAATTCACAATTACAAACAACCTTAACAGCACAAGTTGGTGAAGCCAATTATGACATAGGTCACCTTTTTCAATTTGGCTCCAATAATGGAAACGCTGGATGCATTGGCTGTGTGTGCGAGAATGGATCGAAAGGAAGTGGATTTTCCTCACATACATTCTTGGATAACGATGGTGGGGCTTATATGTCTGATTTCTTTGATATAGATTACGTACCGCATGAAATTGGTCACCAAATGGGTGCCAACCATACACATGCCGAGGCAGATAATACCCCCGTGAATTTTGAACCTGGAAGTGGCACGACCATTATGGGCTATGCCGGCATAACTAGTTCTGATGTACAGGATCATAGCGATCCTTATTTTCATTATGGAAGTATCGATCAAATATTAACTAATGTAAGCTCAGCACCAAATGATTGTGCAGTAACCTCTCCTATAACCAATGCCCCTCCAGTCGCTGATGCCGGTCTAGATTATAGTATTCCTCAAGGTACTGCATTCATATTAAAAGGAGATGCCGCTGATCTTAATGGTAGTGATATCTTGACTTATACTTGGGAACAAATTGATGACGGGTTAATAAGTAGTGGTGATTTTGGACCAACGAACACTACAGGTCCATTATGGCGATCACGGCCTCCAAGTACCTCACCAGATCGATATATGCCTATATTACCAAGAGTAATAGCTGGACAACTAACAGAAAGTAATCCAGTGGAAACCGTCGATAATTCTTCTTGGGAAACCGTATCAACTGTGGCAAGAAACCTCAATTTTGCTCTTATAGTAAGAGATAGGTCCGAGGCCGATGGCATTGGACAATCACCTCAAAGCGATTTTGACACTATGACTGTAACGGTTGATGCAGCATCGGGACCATTTACTGTATCCTCTCAATCAACAAATGAGTCATGGCTTTATGGGTCCTCCCAAACCATAGCATGGGATGTTGCCGGCACTGATGGAGGTGCAGTTAATGCCTCTAGTGTCGATATTTTTCTGTCAACAGATGGTGGCCTTACATTTCCATTCTCTTTGGCCGCTAATGCGCCTAATTCGGGAACAGCAATTATTACAGTCCCTAATATTGGAGGAACAGCTTCGACAGCGAGGGTAATTGTCATGGCCAGCGATAATATATTCTACGCAATGAATTCATCAGATTTTACTATTCAAGAACCAGAATTCTTGTTGACTCTTGCTGAAGATTCGGTTAATGTATGCAGCCCTTCTGATGCTACTTATTCGTTCATTTATAATACATTTTCCGGATTTTCGGATATAACAAACTTTACGGCCGAAGGACTGCCAATTAGCACTTCAGCTTTATTCAGCCCTTCTTCAACATCAATAGATGGTACTAATGTAACATTGACTATATCAAACATTGGAAGTGTTTCAGTAGGGAGCTATCCATTTACTATAAAAGGAACTTCAGGCAGTATTGAACATACTGCAAGTGCAGTCCTAAACGTTTTTGATACAGGTTTTGGGGTTATAAATCTCACCTCACCAACTGATGGAGCCACTGGAATATCTCAAGACAGTTTAATTTTTAATTGGGATTCCGATGCAATTGCTACTTCCTATGATATTGACATTGCAACAGATGCTGGGTTTTTGTCAATTGCAGAATCAACTAGTGTAACATCTAATACATATACGACCTCCTTATTACCCGGCACTCAATACTGGTGGCGAGTAAGAGCTAAAAATGATTGTGGAGATGGACTATTTTCTGGAGCAAGTTTCACAACTGGAATTGAAGTTTGTGATATTTACAATTCGTCAGATACTCCTTTGGGAATTCCAGATAACGATCCTGCTGGTGTTAATTCCGTAATAAATGTAAACAATCCGGTAACCATAACCGATGTTAATATAACCGTTAATATAACCCACACTTGGGACAGCGATTTAACATTGACCCTTATAAGCCCATCAGCAACATCCATAGAGTTATCTTCGACAAATGGGGGGTCAGGAGATAACTATACAAATACTGTTTTTGACGATGATGCAATAAACCCAATTACTACAGGGTCTGCTCCTTTTACCGGATTGTATCAGCCAGAGGGGAGTCTAGCTTCTCTTAACGGAGAATCATCTTTAGGAAATTGGACGCTAATGATCTCGGACGCTGTTGACCAAGATACTGGTACTTTGCTGGATTGGAGTATGGAATTATGTGGAGAATTGACTTTATCTTCACCTAAAATACTTTCCGAGTTAAAGGATTTCTCAGTGTTCCCAAATCCAAATAACGGGGTATTCACGGTCAAGTTATCGTCAAACACTTCAACTAATATTACCATGAATCTTTATGACCTTAGAGGTCGTTTGGTACATGAATCAATACATGAAAGTGCAGCCAATTTCAGCAAGAAGCTGGACCTTAGTTCTTTGCAATCAGGTGTCTATTTACTAAAGGTGTCGGATAGAGGAAGGTCTGCAAACAAGAAAATAATCATAGAATGATCAATCAAATCAAAAAAGGGCCTTTACAAGGTCCTTTTTTGATTTAGCATAACAATTTTCTTGAACCTTAACAAATCATAAATAATTGTTAATCAATTTGTTAATACAAATTTCGTTAAAAAAAAATTCTGAAAATCACTCTATATCAACATTTTTAAAAAAAAAGAATTATTTTTAGGATCACTAGTCAATCTTATTAAAAGTTATATTATGAAAGTAAACTTACGTTACCTATTATCCTTTACCTTATTTTTCTTGGCGTTTTCCACATTCGGCCAAAATGGGTATTGGACCCAAAAAGTTATTGATGATGGAGCCAACGGCATATCTTTTAGAAGCCTAGATACTAATAACTACAAGGTTTTTGATTTGAATGTCACCAATTTTAAACAACAATTAGTTGGGGCACCATTAAGAGGAAATTTTAGTGGTCGATCAAATACCATAGCGAGTTTTCCAAATGAAAAAGGGGTTTTCGAAAGATTCAGAATTGTTGAAACACCAGTTCTTTCTGAAGAATTATCTCAATTACATCCAGAAATCAAGACATATCTTGGATATGGTATAGATTCGCCGGGAGCTAGAGTACGCTTTAGTATTACTCCCCAAGGCGTGAAAACCATGGTGAGTTATATTGATGGGGCCACAGTATTCTCAAATCCTATTTCTCCAGACGCTAGAAGTACTAATTTCTTCTACACAAGAGAAGCAAATACAGGAGCTGATAAAACATTTGAATGCTCCAGCGATGACAATATTATGTCCTCAAATAGAGGCAATTCGTTTCGCGATGCAGATGATCAAACGCTAAGGACATTCCGTATGGCAATCTCCGCAACTGGAGAATACACCAATTCCGTAGAAGGAGGTGGAACTCAAGCTTCTGCTTTAGCCGCTGTTGCTGCAACCCTCAATAGATCCAACGAAGTGTTTGAAGTGGATATGGCTGTTACCTTTACGTTGGTTTCAGGTACGGAAATCATTTACGACAATGCAGGAACGGATCCTTATACAGGAAACTTGAACTCTCAATTACAATCTACGCTTACTACCGAAATTGGAGAAGCCAATTATGACATTGGTCATCTTTTCAATTTTGGTTCGAGCAACGGTAACGCTGGTTGTATTGGTTGTGTTTGTGTCGATGGTCAAAAAGGAAGTGGTTTTTCAACTCATAATTTTCTAGATAATGATGGTGGACCTTATATGTCTGACTTTTTCGATATAGATTACGTACCACATGAAATAGGTCATCAAATGGGTGCCAATCACACGTGGGCATTTGGCTCTGAAGGAACAGGTGTAAATTATGAGCCAGGCAGTGGAACAACCATTATGGGTTATGCTGGAATAACAGGTGGTAACGATGTTCAAGACCATAGTGATCCTTACTTTCACTACGCTAGTATTGATCAAATATTGAATAACCTAGAAACTAGGACGTGTTGGACTTCAACTGCTATAACAAATAACCCACCAGTAGCAGATGCTGGTGCTGATGTCACAATTCCACAAGGCACTGCATTCTTACTTGAAGGTGCTGCTACAGATGCTGATACAGGAGATACTTTATTGTACTCTTGGGAACAAATAGATGATGGTGTTACAACTAATGGTAGTTTCTCACCTGCCAAAACATCAGGACCATTATGGAGATCTAGACCTCCAAATGTATCACCAGATAGATATATGCCTATATTATCGCGTGTAATAGCCGGACAGCTTACTGAAAGTTCTCCAGTTGAAACTGTTGATAATTCTTCTTGGGAAACAGTATCTACTGTCGCAAGGGCATTGAATTTTGCGTTAACTGTTAGAGATAGATCCGAAGCAGGAGGGATTGGGCAAATGCCACAGAGTAGCTTCGATACTAAAACAGTTACTGTTGATGGAGGCTCAGGACCATTCCTAGTGACTTCACAAACAACTAACGAATCATGGAACGCAGGTGCAACCCAAACCATTACTTGGGACGTTGCTGGAACCGATGGTGGTGCAGTAAGCACTGCTAATGTTGACGTATTCTTGTCTACAGATGGTGGTCTTACATTTCCTATCACAGTTGCGACTGGTATTCCTAATACAGGCACTGCAAGCATCACAGCTCCAGTTACTGGAGGTGATGTTACTGCAGCTCGACTCATGATAAAAGGTAGTGGTAATATTTTCTTTGCGGTTAATACCTCTGATTTTACAATACTCTCTTCAGAATTCGTAATGGCATTTGTGCCAGCAGAACTTGAAGTATGTGAGCCAAGCGATGCCGTCTTTAATTTTACCTATAATACATTCTTGGGTTTTGCTGAAACAACAACGTTCTCAGCAACTGGACTTCCAGCTGGAGCAACAGCAACATTTGCACCTGCAACGGCTACTGCTGATGCAACTCCTGTGACAATGACGGTCTCTGGATTAACGAATGCATCTGTTGGAGATTATACTATAACGGTAACAGGTACAGCAGCTACCGTTACTCAGACAACTGGTGTTAGTTTGTCTGCGAGAAGTGTGACTTTCGGAGCACTTACCTTAGCATCACCTGCTGATGGTGCGATAGATATTAATGCAGGCACACCACTAACATGGGATGTGGATGCCAATGCTAATGAATATGATGTTGATATAGCTACTGATGCCGCGTTTACTGCAATAATAGAAAGTGCAACGGTCGATGTTAATAGTTATGCACCAACTAGCTCATCTACTTCTACACAATACTGGTGGAGAGCAAGAGCAACAAATTCATGCGGAGATGGTGCTTATTCTTCTGCAAGTTTTACAACAAGTACGGCAATACCCTTAACGTGTAACAGCTACACGGCTACCGATACGCCTGTAGCAATAGGAACGGGTGGAGGCGCAACGTATCAGTCTATTATTAGTGTGACTGATGTTGCGGCAGCGAACATTATCGATGTCAATGTCACTATCGACATTACGCACACATGGGCGGGTGACCTCAATATTCAATTAACTAGTCCCACAGGAACTGTTGTACAGCTAGCCAATGGTCTTGGAGGCTCTGCCGACGATTATTCCGTGACAACGTTTGATGATGGAGCTGCAGATGGAATAGATACTGGCTCACCTCCTTTTAATGGTTCTTTTCAACCTGAAGGAAGTTTAGCTTCCCTTAATGGCGAATCGATCACTGGCGATTGGATACTCACAGTAAATGATACAGCATTTGGTGATGGAGGAGCGATAAATGAATTTTCAATAGAATTATGTTTCGGTACGGATACTGATATGGATGGCGTTGCAGATACAGATGATAACTGTCCGCTTGATGCCAATAGTGATCAAGCAGATACTGATGGTGATGGTATTGGAGATGTTTGTGATTCAGATTCAGATAGTGATGGAATTCCTGACGATCTTGATAACTGTCCATCGACTCCTAATCCAGACCAATCGGATGTTGATGGTGATGGCATTGGAGATGTTTGTGATATTGTATGTTCTACAGCTACTAGTACAGAGGTTGTAAATATAATCGATAATCAAACGGTGACATCAACATTAGAGTTTAATGAATATTATGACATTGCCGATGTTAATGTATCACTTGATATTACACATACTTGGGATTCAGATGTGACCATTTCATTGATTAGCCCTGCAGGGACTGCGGTGACATTAAGTGCAAATAACGGAGGAAGTGGTGATGATTATACTGCAACAATGTTTGATGATGATGCTGCTACACCAATTGTAGATGGCGCACCACCTTTCACTGGAACCTTCAGTCCAGAACAGCCTTTATCAACTTTCAACGGCGAATCAGCTCATGGTACATGGACATTGTCTGTTAGCGATGGTGCCGGTGGAGATGAAGGAACTATTAATACATTCTCTGTCGAGGTTTGCGCGATCCAAGATATCAATGATTTAGATTCGGATAATATACTTAACGATGACGATAACTGTGAACTTGTGTTTAACGAAGATCAATTAGATTCAGATGGAGATGGTTTGGGTGATGTCTGCGACGACGACGATGACAATGACAACATTCTCGATGTTGATGATAACTGTCCGACGACAGCAAACCCAGATCAAGCAGATACCGATGGCGATGGTCTCGGTGATGCATGTGACCCGGATATAGATGATGATACTCTATTGAATGAAGATGACAACTGTGAATTTGTCGCAAATCTAGACCAAGCGGATAATGACGGAGATGGTTTGGGTGATCTATGTGATGATGATGATGACAATGATGGAGTCAATGATGCGACTGATAATTGCCAATTTACTCCTAACGCTGACCAATCTGATATTGATGGCGATGGTATAGGTGATCTATGTGATGATGATATGGATGGTGATGGAGTTAATAATACTGCCGATAATTGTGTGACTACAGCAAACGCTAATCAACAAGACACCGATAGTAACGGTGTTGGAGATGTTTGTGATGTGCCTACGCCAAATGATGTACTAACACCAAATGGTGATAACATTAACGATACATGGCTGATCGTTAACATTGAAAGTTATCCTCAGGCTTTAGTCACCGTCTTTAATCGATGGGGTAATGAAGTATTTAGGGCCAATAGCTATCGTAATGATTGGGGTGGTAATTCAAAAGGAGATGTTTTACCTTCTGGGTCATACTATTATCAGATAGATATAGATGGTGATGGTAGAAGAATCATTGATGGTTGGTTACTCTTAAAGTAGTAGATATAATTTAATAAAAAACAGAAATGAGATATTTTATAAATACATTGAAAATAGTTGTTTTTCTTCTTGCTGGGACCATATACTCCCAGCAGGAGACCAACAACGCCTTATATAGATATACAATGAATGTCATAAATCCAGCTTATGCTGGAGCAGATGGCACAACAAATTTTACTTCTAATTTTAGAAGCCAATGGCAGGGCGTTCAGAACGCTCCTGAAACTCAAAGTTTCTTTTTCTCAAAACCATTCGGAGAAAAAGTGGGACTTGGTGTATCTGTTGTTAATGATCAAGTTGGGATAGAAAATAAAACAAGTGTCTTTATAGATTTTTCTTATAAATTACCCATAGCAGAAAATACCAATATTTTCTTGGGATTGAAAGCTGGAGGCAACACCTACGGATTAAAAACAGATAACCTAAGAGACCTAGGGTTACAAAATGACCCAGCAATTGTTAATTTTGATTCTGGATTTAAACCAAATGTTGGTATCGGTGCTTATCTGCTTAATGAAAAATATTTTATTTCATTATCAGTGCCTAGCCTTCTTTCTTCCGATAGAATAAATGAGGAAAATGGTATCGTTACTACTGCTAGTGATAAAGCACATTTCTATTTATCTGGTGGTTATAATTTCGATATAGGTGGTGATACAGAATTCAGACCATCTGTAATGATGAGGTATGTAAATGGTGCACCGGTATCTCTAGATGCAACCGCTGCCTTCAGATTCTTTCATAAGATTGAGATTGGTGCAATTTATCGCACGGATAAGGCTTTGGGAGGTGTTCTCATGTTAAATCTTACAGATTGGATGGATCTTGGTTACGGATACGAAAACTCATCGCGCAATGAGATCAATAACATAAGTCAAGGCACGCATGAAATTCTAATACGCTTCAATTTTGCAAATGGAGGGTCTGGAACTTCTGTTGATAACAACTAATTTCTCAATATATTTTTTAAAAAAGAGGTCTTAATTTTAAGGCCTCTTTTTATTTTCCATTAAAGGTGTTCATTGTAATAGCGATACCAGCAGTTCCAAATGACTTAATGACCTCAATACTTTTATCAAGTCTTTCAGGGAGGTCAGCTTCTTCTTCTTTACCCCAATCGCTAAGCACATAATCCACTTGCCTTCCTTTGCTAAAATCATCACTGATCCCGAACCTAAACCTGTTATACATCGACGTATTTAATGTGTCTTGTATATCCTTCAATCCGTTATGCCCACCATGACTTCCTTTTGTTTTTATTCTTAAAGTGCCAAACGGAAGATTAATGTCATCGGTGATTATCAATAAATTCTCAATGGCTATTTTTTCCTTGGTCATCCAATATTTTACCGCTTTACCACTTAAATTCATATAGGTGCTAGGTTTAAGCAAAATAAAAGTTCGCCCTTTAAACTTATACGTGGTTACATCACCTAACTTAATAGTATCAAAATCCAAGTCCTCTTCACTAGCTAAGTGATCAAGAACCTTAAACCCAATATTATGTCTTGTATTGGCATATTTACTGCCAATATTCCCAAGACCAACCACAAGAAACTTTTTCATGTTATTTTCTGATTCATCATTTGATGACATCTTAAAGTTAGAAATCCAATCTAATAAACGCTTGAACATTTAAAATATGTTTATGTAAAAATAAAAAAGCATCCTATGTTTAGGATGCTTTTTTTATTAATTGTAAACAAAAGTTTATTCTTTAGCCGGAGCACCTTCTGCTGCTGGGGCATCTCCACCTTCAGCTGCTGCATCAGTTCCTTCTGCACCTTCAGCGCCTTCTTCTAATTCTTCTTCATCAACCTCTTCAACAATTGCAGCACGAGCAGTCATGACTTGTACCACTACTTGTGATTCAGGATGTAAAATGGTAAAATCATCATTTAACAAAGTCTCTACAGATATGTTATCTCCGATTTTCAAATCGGAAATATCTATATTAAAGAAATCAGGAAGCATGCTTGGCAACGCTTTAATTGCTAATTTTCTTTTTCTGAAAAGTAATCTTCCACCATTTCTAACACCCGGCGAACTTCCTTCTAATCTAACTGGAATATTCATCGTTAACGGTTTGTCTTCAAACGACTGGTAAAAATCTACATGTAAGATTCTATCAGTTACTGGGTGAAATTGAATGGCTTGCATTACTGCGTCAAACTTTTCACCATTAGCCAAGGCAATTACAACTGTATGCGCGTTTCCTGTGTATACGAGTTTTGAGAATGCCAATTCTGGTGATGCGAAATGTACTGGCTTGTCTCCTCCGTATAATACGCAAGGAACCTCTCCAGCATTACGTAAGGCCTTTGTTGACTTTTTGCCTACGCTTTCTCTTTTAGATCCATTAATTGTAATCGATTTCATTGTTTGTGTTTATATTAATATTAATTTACATTAAGAATTTTGAGCTGATAGAATTGTTGTGATGAACTTTATGCATGACATCCGCAAACAAATCGGCACAGGTTATTATTTTAATTTTATTACTTTTCTTTTTTAATGGAATTGTATTCGTAACTATCAATTCCTCCAATTTAGATTCTTCTATTCTCTCGTATGCATTTCCAGATAAGATAGGATGGGTACAAATAGCTCTTACACTTAAAGCGCCTTTCTCCATCATCAAATCGGCAGCCTTTGTAAGCGTACCAGCTGTATCAACCATGTCATCAACGAGTACGACATTCTTGCCTGTAACATCGCCGATCAACTCCATATGAGAAATGACATTCGCCTTTTTACGCTGTTTATAACAAATAACAACATCACTTCCCAAAAATTTGGAATAGGCATACGCTCTTTTAGAACCACCCATGTCTGGTGAGGCTATTGTCAAATTATCTAAATTCAATTCATTTAAATACGGCAAGAATACTGTTGATGCAAACAAATGATCCACTGGCTTCTCAAAGAACCCTTGAATTTGGTCTGCATGTAAATCCATGGTGATGATTCTTGTCGCACCAGCTACCTCTAACATTTTAGCCACTAATTTAGCAGCTATGGGAACTCGAGGTTTATCTTTTCTATCCTGTCTTGCCCAACCAAAATAAGGTAAAACAGCAGTGATATGTCTTGCAGATGCGCGTTTTGCCGCATCTATCATCAAAAGCATTTCCATCAAATTCTCTGGCCCAGGATGTGTAGACCCAATAATGAAAATTCGTGTCCCTCTTATAGATTCCTCATACGACGGTTGAAACTCTCCATCACTGTAAGTGGATGTAATTACATTACCAAGTTTTACGCCATATGCAGATGCGATCTCTTCAGCTAGCACCTTACTTTGGGAACAGGCAAAAATCTTAGCTTCTGTGTTGGAATTTGGCATGATTAATTTCTTGTTTTCCAACCCTTAACATAGGGTTTCGTTAAATGAGGTGCAAATTTAGAAATTTATTTCGACTGCTAAAGCATAAAGTATAGTAATTTTGGGGTTTTACAGATTTTATTTTTAGTTTTGCAGTCCTCTTTGCTCAAGTGGCGGAATTGGTAGACGCGCTGGATTCAAAATCCAGTAACTTCGGTTGTGTGGGTTCGATTCCCACCTTGAGTACAAATAAGAAGCCAGTGCGAAAGTTCTGGCTTTTTTGTTTTCCAAGGTGAGCCAAACCTGTTTGAGCGAGTAATGGGGAAAAAAAGGAACTAGCGTTAGCCGGGTTTTTTCAAGATGTTTAGGTGAGAACTACCACAGGTGATTCCCACCTTGAGTAATAGTATTAAAACTATAACATGTTAAAAGTGATATTAATCATCTTAGTAACCTATAAGATTGTATAAATTTATAAAAAATAGTAAAAAAAATTCTTCAATGACAATAGGCATTCTAAAAGAAACTCTTAAAGGAGATAAACGAGTTTCAATAACACCAAAAATTACAGAACAACTTATAGGTAAAGGATTTAAAATTCTAGTCGAGGAAGGCGCAGGTCGATCATCTCAATACACAAACTCCGATTACAAAAGTGCGGGAGCAAAAACAAGCAAAAAATCAACTATTTTTAGAGATGCCGATGTATTGATAAAAATAAATCCTTTTGACGATGCGGAGTTAGAAAAACTTAAAAAAGGGCAAATAATAATTGCTCAGTTATTTCATAAATCGCATCCAAATGATATGGCAATAATTGCAAAAAGAGGAGCTACAGCCTTATCGATGGATGCTATGCCTCGTATTTCCAGAGCACAGGATATGGATGTGTTAAGCTCTCAAAATAATTTATCAGGATATAAAGCGGTTATTAGAGGCGCTTACGAAATGACAAAAATATTTCCTTTAATGATGACAGCCGCCGGGACTATAACCCCTTCAAGAGTTTTAATTTATGGTGTTGGTGTAGCGGGTTTACAAGCGATTGCAACTGCAAAACGACTAGGAGCAATTGTTGAAGCAACAGATATTAGAAGGGAAACCAAAGAACAGACGGAATCTTTAGGCGCTAAATTCATTTTGGTTGAAAATAACGGAGAAGAGACCGAAGGTGTTTATGCAAAGGCAGCTTCTGAAGATTATGAAAAAAGACAGCAGGAAGCAGTGAATAAATCTTTGTTTCAAGCAGATCTAGTAATTACAACTGCTATGGTGCCTGGCCGACAATCACCAATTTTAATTCGGGAAGACCAAGTTAAACAAATGAAAAATGGAGCCGTTATTATTGATCTTGCCGCAGCGCAAGGCGGGAACTGCGAATTAAGTAAATTTAATAAGAAAGTAATTAAACATGGTGTCAAAATTATAGGAACTTCAATAGCTCCAGAAAGTGTATCAACTAATGCAAGCGATTTATACGCCAGAAACACATACAATTATATAATTCATTTAACTGACGGCGAAAAATTTAAATGGGATCTAGAGGATCAAATTACTGATGAAACATTAATTGTACTCGATGGAACAATAAGACAAAACGGAAAAACTGAATAAATATGACTGAATTAATAAATTTTATTAGCAACCACCTCGAAATGATCTATATCGTTATCCTGATGATATTTGTAGGAGTAGAAGTAATTGGTCACGTGCCTGCAGTATTGCACACGCCATTGATGTCCGGTGCAAATGCGATACATGGTGTTGTAATTATTGGCGCGATCTTAGTATTGCTAGGAGCAGATCCGGACAACATATTAGCACAAGCCTTAGGATTCACGGCTGTATTACTTGGTACGTTAAACGTTGTTGGCGGATTTGTAGTAACAGATCGGATGTTAGAAATGTTTAAAAAGAAAAAATAATGGAATACGTATTCAGCCTGGAGTTTATTTATATCATCGCTTCTATATCTTATATATTAGGAATGAAGATGCTTGGTCGCCCGGAAACTGCAAGACGAGGTAATTTAATTGCAGCAGCCGGTATGACTTTAGCCATATTTGGCACTCTATTTTTGTATCAGGGGGACGTTTCTTCACAAATTTATATTTTAATTGCTATCGCCCTTGTTATTGGAACTATAGTAGGTTGGTTAGTCGCCAAAAAGGTGGGCATGACCAAAATGCCTGAATTGGTTTCCTTATTTAATGGTATGGGAGGCGCAAGTGCAGCTCTAATTGGCTTAATTGAGTTTCACCATTATATAGGGGATCAATTATCTATTCTAACTATTATAGCAGGGGTGCTTATTGGTAGCATATCTTTCTCCGGGAGTATGATTGCATGGGCGAAATTAAACGGAACTATAAAGAAACCTTTTCGTTTGCCTAAATATAATATCCTGAATACCCTTTTTTTAGCAGCCTTGCTTGCTTTTGGAGCCTTTATTATATGGAGTGGTAGTGATAGCCAATTATTTTTATATGTGCTATTTTTTGCTGCATTGGCCTATGGTGTATTATTTGTACTTCCTATTGGCGGAGCAGATATGCCCGTAGTAATATCATTACTCAACTCTTTTACAGGGTTAGCAGCTGCTTTTGGTGGATTTTTATATGGAAATATGGTTATGTTAACTGGCGGTATTTTAGTTGGTTCAGCAGGGACGTTATTAACACTTGCTATGTGTAAAGCCATGAACAGACCACTACTTAAGGTAATATTTGGTGCTTTTGGTGAAGGAAATAAAGTTGAAACCAGTGATGGAAATTCTAAAATCAAAGGAACCGTTAAAGAAGCCTCTGCAAGTGATGTGGCCATTTTAATGAATTATGCGCAAAAAGTCATCATAGTTCCCGGATATGGATTAGCGGTAGCTCAAGGTCAACATGCGGTTCATGAATTAGAACAATTATTAGAGAAAAAAGGGATTATAGTCAAATATGCCATACATCCTGTAGCAGGAAGAATGCCAGGGCATATGAACGTTTTATTAGCGGAAACAAATGTAGATTATGATAAATTGGCAGAAATGGAAGATGTAAATCCAGAATTTGAAAATACTGATGTGGTTTTTGTTCTTGGGGCGAATGATGTTGTAAATCCAGCTGCTCATAATGACCCCTCAAGTCCGATTTATGGGATGCCTATTTTAGATGTAGAAAAAGCCAAACATATCATTGTAAATAAACGCAGCATGAAACCTGGTTATGCTGGTATCGAAAATGAGTTGTTTTATAATCAAAAGACTTCGATGCTATTTGGTGATGCTAAAAAAATGATTCAGGCATTGATTACAGAATTAAAAGGCATGTGATCATGTATGATAAAATGGCGAAATTGGTTGATATGTCATGCCAAAACCTATAATTGTTTCTGAAATGTTGGCCACCTTCAACAGGTGAATTCTCCCAAAGTCACAGGACCACCTTGAGTACAGAGCTTTGATTTTCAAAATATTATTTGACGATAATGATTACTTTTATCCAAACACAACAGTTATGCTAATGCCTCTAAAATACAGATCATAAAAACTCTAATGACCGTATTTATTATAGCAGGGGTTTTGGTTTCTTATAACTCACTTCGCTTGTAATAGCATTTAGCAGGACGTTATGTGTTATGTACAAACAATCAAAATAGAATTATGATTTTAGAAAAAAAAATACCTCTTACATATTGGTTCAACACTATTAAATGGGACATTCTGATAGTAACTGTTTTTTCTTCAGTTCTATATTTTTCATCAGAATATTTG